>Ga0210059_1000998_pt1 | contig 40753 bp, 24 predicted proteins | sample Ectturendosymbi2_FD_188042 | JGI IMG/M metagenome (GOLD analysis project Ga0210059, IMG submission 188042) | Ecteinascidia turbinata endosymbiont from Florida, USA - Sample 2 (SPAdes) (version 2) | ecosystem: Host-associated > Tunicates > Ascidians > Unclassified | place: Key West, Florida... | reverse complement strand
CGCTTTGTGACGTATTAACTATACATCAATCGACACTGTTGTTAGTTCAGATATCTAGCTAATACCTTGTTTTCACTCTAGCAGAGCATGGTACACCCAGCTGTTGATACAGATGGTAGTACAAACCACACAGGAACGAAGAAAGCTGCTTCAATATCTCTCAAACCTCGAAAATTCATAACCGCCTGGTTTTATAACAAACGTGTTGCTACGCCTTGTGGTACTGCCGAAGAACATTCTGCAATACACCCGATCTCGACTTACAATGTTGGTGAATAACTAAGAAAATAAACATCAATATTCTGATTGCTAAGGAGGGGGCTTGAGTCCCTTCAGCCCCCCCCCTGGCTGCGCCTTTGAATACAACCCACGGATATTTGTAGTGGGTAACAGATTTTACATTTTGACCACCCAATGTCTGTAATGGGGTGACTGTGCTTTTTGCAATTTTTGCCTTAAACGTCATGCAAACAGTTTTGTTGAAGTTTAAATTAACCCCACGCAATTCTGCATAAGCCTGACACACATCTAGAATACTTTGCAACCCTCACACACTTGGACAAAACACATAAAAATACAGTCCACAAAGAAACACATTATTATATCACAGCCAATTCTGGATCCTTTCAGAATTACTTCTTGATTTTTGTTTCATGTGACTCAGTTAATGAACAGAAACAATACAAAGAGGCATCATGCAAAAATTAACCAATTGTCAGTGAACATTAGATTAAATGAAAACATGGCACAATAACTGATCAATGGTTTACTGTTTCATATGAATTAGCCAACAAGCAGAGGCACTGCAGGAAGCCATTGCACTAAGCAAAACCAACCATTAGTGAACATTAGAGCAAATGAAAATGCAATGGCGCAATAGTTGATCAGTGTAAACCAGCTATGTCCAACCCGAGGCCCGGGGGCCACATGCGGCCCAGTTGAGGGTTTTGTGCGGCCCAGTTTAGGTTTACGCTATAGTAAAAGTATCCTACATAATGACAACCTGTCCTTGTTTTGATAATTTTAAATTTGACATTTTTGATGCAGGTGGTCCTCAGTGCCACTTTATCACATCTGTTACCATTGCAGTTACATTCAAACACTTTCAGTGCATTAGGTTAAGCTAAATTTAGTTTGCTTAACACAAAGCAAGCCATTCAATGTGCGGCCCTCATAAATATGTCTTTCAATGTGCGGCCCTGGCCAAAATAGCGACATAACGTTTTGGCTCAGTGAGCCATTTGGGTGGGACATAACTGGTGTAAACAAAGAGTGTCACTATGTCACACAGGATTGGTGAAAGACCATAGAGGTCATCTAGACAACCACCCCCGTTTATCACTTTTTGAAAAGTGTTGAAAAACAACAGTTCTATTTCAATAAGTTCTTCAAAACAAGAATGGATAAGAAAATTGGAGTAAGTTTAAGAAAGCACAAGGCTGGTAAGTCGCGCGGGCAACACGACGTTTCACAATTATTGGACTTATTCAATGTTTTGCAATCAGTAGAAAAAGGCTTTCTGAACGTCTGTCAGCAGATGAAAGAACTCACATGGAACGCTTGCTGTTGGCTGAATCCAGTTTGGAGCATGCACAAAACACGACCCCAGATAGGCTCCACGAGAGGAGGTGCGCCGCACCAGGGCCCATCAGGCCCGTCGCCAGGATTTAGCAGCAAGGAGGGCCAAAACCAGAAGGGGGGCCAAAACCAGAGGGAGGGGCCAAAACCAGGAGGGGCCAAAACCAGAAGGAGGGGTCAAAACCAGAAAGGGTGCCACATTTTAAAAATACAGTATTGGATGTATGTAGCAAACGGGGGGCCAAACGTGAAATGGGGGGGCACCGATTTCAAATCGGGGTGCCGGGCACCACTGGCCCCCCCGCTGGCGACGGCCCTGGGACCCATAAGAGTCTACGGACACATGAACCTTCAAGTTCAAAATTAAAATGGGCAATAATGCACAAAGTTTTATTGCTGATACAATCTTGTGGAAATTAATTGACTAAATTTGTTGTTTAAGTCGATATACAATGTATCGCCATTTTTGGTGTGCGCTTGAAAATATCTCGATTGATGCTGTTTCATTGTAAGCCCAAATGCACTAAGTACCAGGGTTGCGGAGTCTTGTAATTTTGGCCCTTTTTCAACTCTTGGATTTTTCTTGTTTATGAAAAAAGGCCAAATGGGATTTGTTTTTTTGTCGTTTTCCGGCCAATTCAATTTTTATGTCGGTTTGGCAGATTCAAAGATGATATTGGCAGACTCCTAGACACTGTTTCTGGACACAAAATGATAAATTTTTATTGGAAACTATGTACGAGAATTTTATAATTTTTAGTTGTGCTGTTTCGTGATTTTAGTTTTGCTGTTTCAGGTTACTCCTTAGCAAAACCAAAATTTTGAAAACGTTATTACATATTAGAAACACAAGAGCAATGGGTCCAGCGGAAAGATGATGGCGGCCAGTAGCGTAGCTAGCCCAAATTTTGTAGGCGGCAAAAAATGTGTCGAGCCAAAATGTTTGACTTTAGGCGAGCAACAGTATTTTTTTTGTTTGGGACGCCGCTACTCAAAGCAGACCCGTAGCCAGGTTTTAAGGTTTGGGGGCAAAATGCATCTTTATGTGGGCAAGACTTTTCGTTTTTATTAAATGTTTGAAACACATTTTTCTGGGCACAAAAATATTTGGGGGCACTGCGCCCGAACGCTCCATTCCCGTGGCTACGGGCCTGTCTCAAAGCACTAAATGGCTATATATGCTAACAATTTTGGGGGATCATTGCTCCCTGGTCCCCCCTGGCTACGATGGCGGCTTGAGCCGGCACGAAGCACATCCACAAAATAAACTTGGTCGCCCTTAAGGTTCTTGAAGCCTCATTGCTCTTCTTAAAAACACGAGTAAAGCAAATGCTCTCTTGCGTTTTGACAAGCTACTTTGAACCTTTCAGCAAAATTGTCATGAACACGTAAGGCCATTATTTTTTCTTGGTTGCAAATCTCGGCCCCCACCGATTTATTTTCTGGCTTCACGCTTGGCGCCATTTACTCTGTAAGGGGGTTCCCTTAAACGTGCGATGCGTCTGGTCCAACATTGCTGCACTAAAATCACTTTCACCAAAGAACAAACAAGAAAGTGGCAGAAAAGTTTTCTATCCCCGCGCGCCAACAAGGAGTCCTTCTGCGCCATGATTCAGAAAAATCGCTTGTAACTTTGATTTTCGCAGTGAAGCGAAATCAACCACGTTCACTGTGACGTTACAATGCAAGGTCTGCGTCACTGGATCAAAGCGTTCGCACGTTTTCGCTTTGCTCTGCTGCTCCCGTCGGGGTGTTCAATTAGCCATTCAGCACTCCGTAAAGGTCAAAGTGAATGATTCTCTGTGACGTCATAGCCGATCGTAATCCTAAGCTGGGGAATGCTTTCAACAATCAAAAAATAAGGATGGGATGAAAATTGTTGCAGAACTCTGATTGACGGTTTGCAGAAGTCTTTCTGTTATGTGGGGCGTTTTTGCTTTTGGGTGTGTTGATTTGCGCAACTGATTATGACAGGCTTAACGAAACCGTCTTGCACTACCATGTTAAGCCGATTAGAGCCAGTTTGTCAGCCAAGTTCAGGGGCGTGCAGAAGTTTGGTGATGTCCAGGGCGAATACGTGATTGTATGCAGTGCCGTAGCAGCCCAACTCTGGGTCCCCCCAAAATGCTTACAGGAGCCCCCCTAATAGTGATTTATAAAAAAAATGCGACGTTATGCTACATCTCTAGGCCGAATGGCCTTCAAAACAAACTATCCTAATTGCAGACACAATTTTGGCAGAACTAGGCCCTCAGTCAGGTTTTAAGGTTTTGGGGACAAGGTACATTTTAAGGGGGAAAGATTTTTGTTTTTGCACGTTTAAAACACTTTTTTCTGAGAACAAAAAATTTGGGGGCAGTAAAAAAGATTTGGGGGGTAACTTCCCCCGAATGCTCCCCGTGTCTGCGGGCCTAGGCAGAACCGTCGCCAGAAAGTCTTCCATTGGGGCTTTCATGTTTGTGCAGGGGGGTTAGGCATTCTGAAAATTTATTTTTAATTCACAACATGAACAGTATTTGCAGCTTGTGCAAATTAATTATAAATATTTTTCCGCAAATACCCATAATAGGCTCGTAGTTTCCAAATAAAATTATTAGAACGAGCTTAACAAAAGGAATTGGATCGTAAATCATTGTCATTTATTTGACGACGATTATTTAGAGATGTCGTACTGAAATGCAAATGTAAAAACAATTGCACGAAATCAGAATGAAGCCTGTCGTTCAGCTACGAAAACATTATTACCAAAGCAGCAAACACGAGGCCGGTCAAAGCATGTGCGTCGCGATGAACGTTTTCTTTCATTAGCACAAATTGATAAATTTTGCCATGAGCTAAGTGAAGTATGCTTATAAAGCGTGCGCATTGGGCTTTTTATTGGCCGAAATACGCATGCATAAACATTGCCTTGCTAATGTCTGGACTTGTTAATCTCCTGCATGGCAATGGCATATGTTTGGATTAAGTATCTCAAATCGCCTATAAATGTTAACAAATATAGACTAAGGCCTATACGTGGGCGCTACAGTTAACATCCATAATCCACTAACTGCACTGCTCTGTTTTGGGACAACTTAGGAATGATTTCTAAATAGACTCTGCTAACTACACAATTAACTCCATCTGGCTGCTTGAACAGCAGGCTGCGCAAATGTGTAACTTTGGTCGTAAACACCAAAGGTATCTTGCTGCTATGCAGTACAAAATAAGAGAAGACTACCTGGGCTAGACATAGGCCTAGTAAATTTTTCCACAACAATCACTACACAAAACATGTTGATCAAGTGGAAGTCTGACTTCTGTATGTGTACAAGTATACATGTAGGGCCGGTGTCAACCGAAATTTCTCACCTTTGCGAAATTTCTGACCTATTATTGTTTGTCAGTTATTTTTCTTCTTTAAGTAAAGGAATAAAGTTTGGCGATTACTTTTTTGATGTGTGTTGTGTAAATTAAAACTTTTTGTTTAGATGTCAGATACCCACAACAAACTACAGTACGGGAATAAGTATAACACCTGAAAAATATTGCCCTTAGTCTTAGACCTCAATTATTTTTCTTTTTCTAACCCTAACCTAAACCTTAACCCCACGCACTTATCTAAACACCAAACCCTAAGCCCTAATAATCTGTTTTATCAGCGTATTTGATATGTAGAATATTACTCTGTGCATGCGTACATGGCGTGAAGTCAGAAATGTCCCTTGATTGCGGATAAATGAACGCGAGGCCCATCAAGACAAAGTCGTGACCACGAGGTCCCCGAAACACTTAGCGCAAGTGCGCAGTTCGCTCATGTCCGATCCTTGGCTTGCAGAAGCAGGTTGCGAAACTTGCTAGCGGATTGTTGTACTCTTGGTCTTTCCTGCGTAACAGTAACACGGTAATAAATCCTCAAACGTCCACTTCAAGTTACGGTAGTAGCGTTTTGCCGCATGTGACCATGCAGGGCTCCCACTGAGGGTTTTTTCCACCCAGATAGTTTTTTTAGTCGACCTGGGTGTCTCGGTTTAATTATGAAAAATTGCATTAAATCTGTGTTTTTTTGAAGTGATGAATTCATTAACAACTTCAACTAAATTCATCAACAACTTCAACGTGTTCAATAATATAAAGATAACTTTATATAACAGTGTTTATATGGGCACATCAGGTGAGAAAGTACGCATATCTGATGAAGGAGAACGTGTTCAATCGGTATCATATTCTCATATAAGATCATTGTCAGGCTTATATACAGTGGTGTAAGGGAAGGCAAGCGAAGCTCTTGCCTCGAGCCCCCTCAAAGTATTTCGCGCGTAAATATTCCTCATTTTTGGTGAAAAAATTATTATCTGCTCATATAACATTTTCCGATCCACATCATAATTCAGTACTCTGCCTTCAAAGGGGCCCAGAAGAGCAACTGCATGGTGTAATTAGGCTACTCTGCTTTCAAGGGGTCCCAAACAACAACGGTAATGTGCAGGTACTCAGCTTTACAAGGGCACCCAACAGCAACTGCATTGTGTAAATATTCTGCTTTCAAAGGGACCACGACAGCAACTGTAATGTGTAAGTCCTACGCTTTCACAGAGGCCCACAATAGCAAATGTACTGTATAATATGTGGCTAAGAAGGCTCACTACGCTTTCAAAGGGGACCCCAGTAGCAACTGTAGTGTGTAAAGTACTTTGCTTTCAAAGTGGCCCAACAGCAACTGTAATGTAGAAGCAGGCTACATTGCTCTCAAAGGGGGCCCCAATAGCAGTTGTAATGTGTAAATACCTCACTTTCAAAGGAGCCCAGAGTAAATGTAATGTATAAGCACGTTTCTGTCAAAGGGCCCCCCAACTTCACTGATTTCTAGTGCTTCATATTTCAATTTGGAGGGTCGAAGCTTTCTTTGGGGGTTAAGTGGTGACGGACATAAGCGTACGGCACGGGGGTGCAGGAGATGCAGTCGCATCCCCAACGCTGAAAAACTGGCCATTATTCGGGCAAAAATTTTCAACATTTGGGCAAAGTATACAGCTACATTCACATATAAGTGAGGTAGTGTCTATTTTCCCAAGTAAGGCAAAAGAATAGCCAAATCAACGGCAAAATAATGGTCAAAATGGCAAAATTATCTTAGACTATTTTGCCGTTCTTTTTTGTCCCTGATATCAAAATAGACAATGCCTTTGAGTGAACATGAATCATGTGGTAATTACAACAGCCTTCATCAAATTTGGATCAACAAAAAAGTTCATTCAAGTTTTGGGTAAAATGAGAAGCATTTGAGTAAATTAGGAGCATTTGGGTATGGTGCAACAGCTTCAATTAAATCTGGGCAAATGAGGAAAGCTTCATTCACATTCGGGAGAAAATATAAACATTTAGATATATTAAAAACATTTGGGTGAAGTCCATAAGACAAATCATTTTTTGGCAATTTGCAACAGCTTTATTCAACTGTGGATAACTTCAGTCTTGTTCAAACCTGAGTATGGGGCGCCGTTCGTAAAAATATCATATCTGACAGATTTAGCATAAAAACTGCTATCTCTGTGCACATTTAGTTATCTCTGCGCAGAGATAGCTATCTCTGCATGCATTTGGCTATCTCTGCGCAGAGATAGCTATATCTGCGCGTATTTAGCTATCTCTGCACAGAGATAGCTATCTCTGCACGCATTTAGCTATCTCTGCGCAGAGATAGCTATTTCTGCGCATAAATCGCTATCTCTGCGCAAAAGTACTCAGAGGTACTTTCGATCAGTGCTCTCCTGTAGTAAAAAACACTTCATTTCGTGCCTATTGCATGCCAATGTATACTTGCCAATTGTGGTACAAATATACACAGACTATAGTATGAAGCGCTTACGAATTGCTTACAATAATGCCTACCGCATTATGCATTACAAACCAAGCTAGAAATATGTGTTCGCCCGCACCAGGTTAACCATTATGTCAAGACCTTTGATGCCTTGTTAAGTAACTATCTGTATGGCTTCGTTCGCCAATACGAATCTTTATCAAATTTTTTTATTCGATCACTTCAGAGGTCTGATGTCTTTTACAAATCTTCCTATTTCCTCCATCATTTAACGCTCTTGTACGACGGTGACCAATTGCAGTAGTTGCTGGTGCGTTGTCTTGATGTCTGTTTTCTACAGCATTGCCTTTGCGTAGCAATCTAGACCTTTTTTGTACTTCGTGGTGCCTCAAGATTTTTGTTTTCTCCATAAAAAGTTACTAGCAAAATTAGCTGAAAACTTAATCAAAACAATTTACATGTTTTGGCACGTCCCTGAGCATGCCCATCCGACGATTTTAGCCGTTTACTTCATCCTGACCTTAAAATGCTTTCAGTTTTCTTCTCACTGCTGGATTATTATTTAATGATGAGTGAATGGAGTTAGGGCTGGTGTGTTGTTTCAGTGTTTGGCATCTCTCCATGTTGTCTATGTTTATCATCGAACACTTGTTCTGTACTGCGCTATGATTAACCATGTTTGTGTTATTGTGCGTTTGAGTACCCTTGTGATATGCACCATCAGTCTGACGCAAAAATTAAATTATATAAGGGTCATTCCACGCTTAATTTGAAACGGCATGTAAATATATGTCATGAAACCTTTTTATTTGTACTTTTTCTTAAAGAGTATAAATAATGATGAAGATTAAAAAACAAATTTCGAAATTGCTTAAACGCTTCTCGAGTTATTGCGATGTGAAATTTTGGTCACTAGAGGGAGATTTCCCCCCGCTTTTTAGAAAATTGGTTGCCACATGAATACTAGGGCAGATGAATGCATGAAAATTGGTACCAGGGGGTTTTTAGGTCTGGTAATCCATTTTTGAAGTCAAAAATACCCAAAAATGAGTCCTTCAGGGTGTAAATTCATCTTGAAAAAAATTTCATGCACGCATTTTGGCCGCAAATATGGGAATGTTGGCGAACGGCTGCAAAAATTTTTTTTGCCCATACTGCAGTATAAAGCATATATTTTGCCAAAATGATAATTTTTTTTATTTACTTTTACTTCCAGCCAGTGTTTTTAACCTTAGCAAAAATATGTGTTTAGCCACACAAAAAATGTCTTATGTGAGCTCTGACATTGCTGATTCTGTCCAGCTGACATTAACACATCACACTCCACATTCATTCATCATATTCACTACCGTGACATAATAAGTGCTCTCTCCTTTTCTCCCAAGCTATTTAGTTGTCAGAAATTAGTATGCTGGATTGCAGGTAGAAATACAAGTGTCAGAGAGAATATATTACTGTATAATGATATAAATGAGGTAGTCATAATGTTGATCCTGTAAAACTATTTACAACCTAATTAACTGGTATACTACTTTGTGCTGTGTATTTGTTTAGGTGGTTAGTTACAGAAAGGCAGTAACTGGATATTGTTACTTGTAATTAATGTGAAATGGAACCTTGTAGTCTTGGAAATATTTTGCAAGATGAGTTGTGCCATAAAACTACTTATAGCCGTAAAGCTGAAATAAACGACTTCAAATGTCTTTATGCTGATGAACAAAGTTTGTTGCTATGGAGAACTCAAGTAAAGGACCAAGCTGAGGCAGTAAAAACAATATGCCTGCATCATCAGAAATTATATCTTGGAAGTGCAGTTACAATAAAATTTACAAAATGTTGCAATTTATTTGGCCACCATTCTGAAAAAGTTAAAGGTGTCGCAACCATAAAGTTAGCTTTAGCCCAAGACTTGGAGAAACATTCATATCATGTTATACCTGGACGGAAATTATGTTCGAAATGCTATGGAAAAGTTACTCATTTGAACAGCAGTGATACGGAAACCACATCAAATGCTAGCTATAGCTCAGAAGCAAGCTGGGAGCAAAACTTTTCAAGGCAGTCAGCTAAACGTAAATTGGATGAGGGCTTAAATGTGATGGGGCTTTCTCCAATTGCTTCAACTCATGCCTTGCCAAAGCATGCCCGAGTATCAGAAGCAAAAAGAAAGATGACTAAAGCTGTGAGAAGTTTGGAAACTTCTTTCACATCAGTTATTGGATAATCAGAGCCAACTCCTTTACAGCCACCTGCAGCACCGTCAGCGTCACCGAAGATTATCATGCACTTCAACAAACTGAAAAAGATTGCATGACATTTCTCTACAATGTAAAAGAAAAAGTTCAGCAGGGAAATGATTCACGAGAAAAAATACAGTTTTTGACTTGTACACCTGTGTCTTGGTCTGTCAGTAAGGCAGCTACATTTTTTAATGTTACTAATTATTTGGTGGAAAAAGCTCTCAATTTGAGAAAAGAAATAACCGATTCTCAAACCATATCATGTTCAAGTAAATGAACTTGTCCTGAAATCAGACAGCAACACTACAATCAGTGGTGGGTTTGAGGTTGGGGGGACCCGAGACAAAACTAAAAAGGGGGGCCCTCTGATGACGTCATTCTCAGCCAACCGTGATAAGCACTTTGATCAAGCCTAAGATACGGCCACCGAAGGATAGGCCTACGCTCCTGAGACTACGGCATGACTGACACAGCAGGAGGAAATGCAAAAGGGTGTTCATGATACAAAAGTTTGAAAACACTGAAAAATGGGAAGACAAGGCTGGCAACACATAAAAGTTAGGCAATAGCAAGTTGGCATCGCCTCCACTTTTTTATTTTCACGCACCATTTCCCTGCACTCACCATCAATACACTACAACGTTTACACCTTTAAAAGTTTCACACTTTCCCCCTTTGATAAAATGCTAGAAGAATATGCATATTATGTCAACAAACTTCGCCAAAACGTTGGTTTGGATACATGAATATAACGTCAAATTGTGACGTCACAAAGAACGCACACCACAAACAAACGACCACCATATGCTACGGAACGAAACCCCCCCATGAAAATTTTCTGCGTACGCCGCTGCTTGGCAGTATTTCATAAATATAACTCGAACTCATTGGCGGCCGTACCTCATATAAATAAAAGTAACGCGGCCGGCAATAGCAAAACGCTGTATACCCCGTGCTTTAGGAAGTAAAAACTAAGCATTCAGCGCCTCAATAAATGTCAGACTCGTTTTAAAGCAGGACCGTTCAACTGAAATGAGGATGTGTGCCAACACTTTTTATATAACCACAACATGGCACTGATATGCCATTTTGTGATTTCCACATTTCTACAGAGCAGACTCAGTAGATGCGCGCAGACAATATTGAAAACAATGAAACAGCAGAAGCAACCTTTCACGGCCGTGCAGAAATGTAACGTGATATTTGAAGACCTGCACATGACATCAATTTGGACTTAACTCGATCACAAGGCGTTTGGCCGTACCGATATGTTAAACTGCTATGAATTTGCCTGACTATGCCTTGCAATGCTGGGATGTTGCTACCCACAAATTATAATTGTTGAAAGATGTTCGGCATAAACGTTTACGCCATGACCGCTGGCTGTAAGCAAGCTGGCCACGAATAGGATTTGAAATGATTTGCGCCTGCCTGTGTGGAGCTGACCTGTTGGGAACATAACATCACCCAGGAAGGGTTCACTATTTCGAAAAGGAAAAATGCACCACACTATGAAAAGAGGAGCCAGTTTTCTTGTATTTGCCGTTGTGGGGAAGTTTTTTTTGTTTTTCACTTTTTTCTCAATGCAAAATTTACAACATTTCATTATCTTTTTGCCACTCTGTGCAGTTGAAAGCAACGAGGAGCGGGTAATTGGTTCGTCGTCATCCAATATTGTTATTTTGTTCTTTCTGAAAAGTGTCGTGATTTGATCAACTGCAGTTAGAAACGAAAAGTCAAACCAAAACTTCTTGTTTTACGAACGAAACAAACATTTTTTAAAAGTGGTATGTTCTGACACTTGACGCAGACTGTGAAAGTTCTGGTTAAAAACATCAAATATGGAAAACTGGGCCTGAAATTTAAAAAGGTCTGACTTGATCGAGTAGTGACTTGATCGAGCTGATAATTTCCTAATCGATGCGACTGTGTCACCTTTGTGGAGAAGTAATGCGCAAGTCCGAATTATGAAAGCAGAGCATGACAGGATGATTCTTCGAAAGCTTATAGCAAACCTGGAACTTTCAATCCTCGCCTTGATAAACGTTTTTTAGATTTTTGTAACTACAAACCGATTATTGCTGAATTTTCTCTGTACCGCAAGTTGCAAAATGAATGAAAATCGATGTAGGCGGTTGCTGGAGAGGGGGGAGCGCTGAGAAACATATTGGCAAAGGGGAAATTTTTTACGGCCAACGACGTCACTTAACTCACTATGCAACCACAGCATGTTACCATTGGAAACTCAAGAACACTTCAAGACTAGAAGGACGCCCTCATGACCAAGTACAGTAATAATATATAGCTGAAAGATTAGTAAGAATAATGTACATTAACTATGAGGGTCATGCTTTTGAGTGATTTTTGCTCTTTCGTAGCCATAAGCCCGAATTCCGTCTGGAAGTGTGCTCGTGACTACATGGGTTCAAGCTGTTGCGCAATGGAGCACCAAGGCCGGAGCTTTTGACAGGGGCAACTTCACTGACCATGTAATTCGATTGACCTTTTAACAGGGTAAAACAATTTCCTAAGAAGAGCAGAATGGGTCTGAGGAACAACTAACATGCCTTGAAAAGAAAATGAATCTAATTTATTGTTGCTTTCAAAGAGAGATTTTGGAAAATTTTGGTGGATTCCAAAAAAGTTGTTTTTTATGTGTACACAGTTTTTGTCACTGCGACTATTACATCTCGGCTATTTGCAAGTTACACCAAGCTTGACGCTGCTTCGCCTGATAATCAGGATAATGCGTTGGAGAAAGTTCTTTCCTGCGTTGACGTCATAGCAAGGCATCACACCAGTGTCGGGCTTTTTCGCTGATGAATACCTCGAGCTTGAGCTACTTTTACGGCCGGTAACCCTTGAATATTTTCCCACACTATCTATTATTGTGACCAGTGAAGCGATTATTAATTTACAGTTCAATGCATGCTCTAAGGCACACGTAGTAGAAGGAGCAGCGATGGGAGGGAAAGAGAAGGGGATGCCAAGGCAGCCGCTATAACTGATTCAGATTGTTCGTATTCAGTCTAACGGTTCCAGTGAGCAACTGTGATATTGAAACCTTGTGATAATATTCTAGTCAAAACAGTTGGAAATGCTTTTACAGCAAGTTACGACATTTAAGCCGGAGGCTGTGATATTGACAGAACATTCAATTGACCGAAATAGATGAGTTAATGTTCTTGCAAAAGATTAAGGAATGAATAAAAAAAGTTAATATCTTCTACAGACACCTTTCATTATTATTTTCATACAAGTTTGACCAGAGAAGCTCTTATTAGCTGAAACTTATTGTTCGCAAGTAAATGTCGTTTCGTTTGTCCCCGCAACATCGGTATGCGGTGCCGTGCAGTGTGGGGGGCATCACCCACACCAAATGAGGTATGAGGCTGCTTCATTTCGGTTTTTAATGGCGGCCAACGTGTTCAGAGTGATCTTACTCCCTAACCTTCCTGATTATTACAGCAGCTGCAGCCACTGCAACTAACCCAGTTAAACACTTATCTAAATCACCAACACGAACTTGATCTTTGTTAAGAAAATTTTATTGGTGATTGGCTAAAAAGAACATTGACTTCTGATCTTAATTATCGCAAGTAAGCTATCTTGATTAAGCAGCCAGTTCACCAACCATACATTAGTTGATTTTACCAAGTCCAGACTTCGTGTAGGAAGTTAAATATCGGGAGACATATAATGCAATTTTGCAGAATTACTGAGCAAAAACTTGAAATCAGATGACTTTGCTACGTTAATACCTCCCTGTGCGTTTCTCTGCAGCTGGAGTCTTGAGAATCGCCATTGTGGCCATGATGCAATGTCAAAGCTTTTAAAAACCGCAATCCGTTTATTGAAGCTCGCCGTCAAATTTCTTTCCAACTCACTTCCGCCCATCTTTTTCAAACCGATACATAAGCTGCACCTGCCCGTCGCCGTTTTGATAAAATTTTAATCGAACTTACTTGAGATGGGATGAAAAGAGGATTTACGCAGCATACGATTTTGACGTGTCCTTCAATATAAGTGATATTGTTGTAATTCTTGACTAAGTCATAATTAGCAATTGTTTCATCACGTCGGGCATCGGCTGGCAGGGCTATGAAGAATGGCGGGCATGCTTTGCATATCGCTCCAAGCAACTGACGATAGGAATGTATACACTACTTGTGGAGTTGACAACTACTTCGCAGTAAACTGTTTTGAAACCATGAAACAGCCTTTAGAAGAGAAAACAATTTGAAGCTGTAGCAGGAGGTTCTGACCCAAACACAATGATAAAAAGTGCGTTAAAAGTACTATGCAGAGTGGACCATGGAAAGCATAGTTTCTGAACACGAATCTGTTCTTCATTCTAGCATCAATCGCTGGTTATGTTGATTTTGAGTTCTGCTAAAATCTGAATTTGTATTGTACAGCTGGAATAACTCAAAAAGTCAGCTGCCAGTGAAACAATGGAATATCCAGTTATTGGCCTATAGCTCCATGAACATGTTGGGTAAATCCTTGCGAAATTTGAAAAGTTTTTTTTTTTTTAATTACAAAAAGGAAACTATATTTCACGGAGGTATTCACATAATGAATGGACTTTGTGACCTGACCAGGTTTGTTTGCATGTTCGTACAATAACTTTACAGAAGCAATGACTCTGTCTTTAGTTTGTTTATGGGCTTTAATTGATGCTACGTAGTTTTGGGTTAAATTTGTAGCCTTAGACTATGCTACTTGTATTGGTAGATGATAGTGTGCTTATGGTGGGGTGGGCGGCGGCAAGGTCGTCCGGATCATCAGAATAAAATATTTGAAGATCATTGGGCGTTTCCTTGTATTGCTGGAAAGCGCATTCCTAATTTCTTTCATCATTCCAGTGACCACACCGTGTGCTTGATCTAACCTTGAGTGATCGCTTTAAAAAGTTGTGCTGTAACTCAGTTAGTGCAGTGGAACCATGCTTTTACGTCACGGCAGGGTTTTGCATGAGTGCCCAGCAATTTCGTTTGAAAAGCTTAATCTTTTCTATGTTTGTCAATGTTGTTTCCAATTTAGCAAAACTGGGGGAGACTTTGGGAGTAAGCAAATCACCAAAAGTTCAAAAGCAAGCTTAAGTTTTGTGATGACCCATTAGACGAGCTAATGCTGATCCACATACAAATTGATTGCTTAAGTTTTGCTTTATTATTTCATCTGTAAGCTTTTGCTTACAATTTACAGGACTGAAGATGTGTATTTGACGCGAAATCGATTTTCTAGTAAAACATTTTGCGATTAGATTCAGCTGCTTCGTCCTTGTGGTACTTTGTCACATACAAATTGCTAGCAACGTCTTGAAAAAACAATGAATCCAAGATCATTGATACTCCTAATAAAACAGGCACCAAAATGTGATTATATGACAAGCTCTTTTGCATTGATTATTTTGTTCAGTTTGCAGACAAAAGTCTTTTAACTAAATTCCACAAAAAAACAAATTTGTGCATTTCTTTTCACAAATATTGCCTGGTTTTAATTGGCATTGAATTTATTCTTGTGCACCACTCGCTAAAAATTAGACCTGTTTTTTAATCTATAGTTTTGTTCTATACCAGTTGTGAAATATTTCATTGACTAATGAGTGCATGCCACGAAGTGATTAGTCAGGAATGATATGACTGAAAAAAGGTGATTGAATGAAGTTGCTTCTCATTGCCGAGTAATTTATTGAATTTGTGCCAACTACTTTCAAATACCATCTATGCATAATAGCACTTCTGTATTTATGGTTACAGAAATCAGACTTTTAAGCAAAATGGCAGATGTTTTTTATAGCAAAGCATAAGACAACTCAGTTCCATTTTCTCAAACTTCGAGTTTGAGAAAAACTTCGAACTTCGAAAACTTCAAACTTCGAACACCTGTGACCTTCAACCTGTGACCTGCAAACCCGGGAACTGCAGAGTGAACATTTACACTGAAGCATCAGTCATCAATCGCATGATGAACATTTATAAATTTAGAATGAAAATATTACAAGTATCTTCTGAAACAAACTTTTTTTCATTTTTTGCTAACGACCCTTGTCTTTTATGGAGTGTGAACTACTTTTATTTTCTGTTCGGGTAGTCTAGCTTGCATCGGAATAAAACATACATGAAACAAGCACAAAGAAAGAACTTTGTAAAACACGTTGTTTTCATTAAAGCTTTACCAAATCTATCACGTTATAGTAAAAGTTCCAATTTCAAATTTCAAAAACCTCATTGCGAAGCGGATTTTTAATTGCATGAAGACGATCCTACTTCAAGATCATAGTTTTCACACTGTCAGCGATATTCATTTTTATATGAACACTTTCATTTTTACCACTTTGCCCCCAAAAATCTTTTTCGAAAAGCAAATATAAATCAACGATTCTGTTTTTAAAAAATATGTCATAAGTTCATTTAAGCCTTTGTTTAAACGCGACGAGAGATCCACTGAAAACCAAATAAAAAAGAATTTTCCATGAAGATCATGTTAAATGGTTTGTGTGTAGTCCAAATCTCCGTAAGTGTTCGAAGTGAAAAAGTAATTGGCTTCTCTTCCTACGATGCTTCGCTGCGTCCATTACTTGCACGACACGCCCTGAGGTGAAATCTAGAACGGATATGATTCGCGCTGATTGGTAGGTAGAAATATTGTCATGGCAACCTCTCCAAAGAGGTGTTCTTGCTCAGGTTGCCTGTATTACATTTCAAAACTGTTAAATGGTCGAGGGCTGGATAGCAAGTAATAACATTTAAAGAACGTAAAACCAAGCAGTTGAAGCACTTTTTTATGAAGTCAGCGACTTACTGGATATTTGCAAAATTGTCTCGGTTTTCTTATTTTGCAACAAATAAATCTGAAATTTTGGAAAGTCAGTTGGTACAAAAATATCGCAGCAGCTTTCAAGTTAAGCTGCAAGATTCTGAAACATTGGTTCACAGAAACTTTTGCGAGCAACAACTTGTTGAACAATTCCCTCGGCGCCGTCACCAAAATTGGTTGTAGTTTCTTAAAAACTTGTCCTAGACGCAAATATTTAAATGGCAGTTGTTATGAGAATCAGAATTCGCGCGCAACATATTTTGTTGCTGACAGGACCACCACCACCATCACCACTTTATCTGTGACAACATCAGTAAGATGGAGCTTGGTTTCCCAAACTTTTGTTAAAAGTCACCAATATCTACAACGTCAACCTTTTTTATCGGTAGAAAATCTTATGGAAGCATTTTGCAAATGGAGATCTCATTTTTTATTTTAAAATAATAATCTAAATTTTTCTGTAAATCTTTGTGGCCGCACATGAAGTTGTTTTGAAACAATGAAAGACATTAAATCTGCTTAATTTCACATTTCAGAACTTGCATTGTTCATGCAACCGGAATAGAACCAATTTTCTGTACCTTTCTTGCTATAAAGCCAACGCGAAGAAAACTCGTTCTGCAAATTATTACTGAAAGATTCCATTGGAAAGAAATCCATCAAATGCCTAAGAACCTTCAGGCACCAGCAGGTTTCCTGTATTGCAAGTCACTAGATCTTGGCAACTGCCGGTAGCGAGCTGCTGAGTTATCATGGTCATGAGCTTTTCCGAAAAACAACAAAATTTTCACGCATCGTCGCCAAACACGAGTCATAAGTTTGGTTCTTAAGCACGTGCAGCTTCAATTAGGCTTTGTTATGAAACAGTCGTAATGTCACTTCGTTAACACGGTATTTCCCGAGCGAGACTCTTCTTGCTAGGGGAGAAAGATGTCTTGGTTTCGGTGATATTCATCAGAAAATTAGCACGAGGTGCCACTGAATGATCATCTCCCATTAACCTTACTCGTAAATATTATCCCAAACAGATCACTCAGAAGCAAAAGCTAAGCAGAGAAAGCACGCCTTTTCCCTCTTCAAACTTGTAAGTAAAATGCAATCTTTGTTCAAGAAAACTAAGTGGAATTATTCGGTGACTGCAATAAAAATTATTGGGAGAGAAAGTTTATTGCAACATATTTTAAAAGATTCAGCTGCTACAGTATTTCATTGTCTGTATTTGCAAGTCGAATGGTACAGGTTGATCAGCACAGCTGTCTACGAGTCGTCATGCATAAGTAAACACAGCCTTTTTTAGTTAAAATTTTTCCGAATTCAGATATTTATCTGTCATCACCATAAACAAAGTTAATGCAAAATTAAAGAAAGAGATGCAAACTTTTACTGAAGTTTGAAATTCAGTTATTACTTGAAACATGAAATCTCCAGTTTAGGATTCCATGACATTGTCATAAAATTCGAGTCTTTTTTGTATCGCACAAAATCAGCATAAATTCCTTTATCTACAAAAATGCCTGCGTTTTCATTGCATTTTCTGCATTTTTAGATTTGGTTTGGAATTCGAAACGTAATGTAGAGTGGCACAATGAGCTTGAAATATGACATCACAATCAGATGATTGATAAGGTTCGCACCTCCGTCATTGAGGCACTTAATATAATGCTTTACTTATTTGTTTACTTGTTTACGCAATCGGGAACCGCGGCAGGTTTGCGCGATTGATACGTAACAGTAGGAGCGCAAGGTTATGGAACGGATCGTTTCATGTTTGCCGCCAGTGCCCCAGGCAGGGCTACTCGTCAGACCAACGACGGGAGGAGGCGACAGATCAGACTGCAGCAGGTACGAGAGCAGGCCGGAGGGGACGGACACAGCGAAATGTCGACGAGGGGTTTAAAGTCTTAGCTGCTGTGTCGCATTTCTTTACCCTTTCCGAATAATACCAGAATAGTGCAAAGAAAAGATTTTTAAGAAAAGTGGGTGAAGATATTGTTTACGCTTCTTACCTCAGTATCTGGAAGAAAATGTCACGGTGCAGAATATATTGACAAATCGAAGAAGTGATACGCTAACGTAGAAACAGGACTTTAAGATACATACAAGACAGGACTGATTCCCTGCAAAGTGATATTTCGACACAAAGCTGAGACAAAACAAGTGGTATGAAAAAATTTGAACACAGTTTTCAGAGAATTGCCGGAAAAGGTTGGTTCATCTTTAGTTAGCAGCGACACTGGTAACGTTGCGATAAGTAGTAACGTCGGAATAAGGATCAGGTGGTATGGGGTTTGCTTTAAAATCTTTTGCCTCAAATTCCCCAACATTTGATTCTAGAATTTTGCATCACGAGTAAGTGTGTGGGGGGGATATCAAACTGTCAACCAAACTTAGTGTCGTTTCGAATTTACTCAGACTTTGGTGGCAACAAGAAGACCAGGAAACTTGAAGCAGTCACAACATCCTTGGGAAACCTACTTGAAAAACGTAGCAGAAATTTTCAACAGCAAATTTCATATGTTCGAACGTAAAAGTTTTCGTTCGAAAGTAGATCAATATTTTCAACATTTTTATGATCTTCTTGTTCCGCCATTTTGGATGTTAAGTTCCGCCATATTTGAAAGTTTATTTCAGCCATTGCTGGGTTACATTGCCGTAAACTTGTTGAGTCCTGCTTCACGAAGACTGTCCAAAAAATAAATATCACCTTGTGAGTAAATAGGTTTGCATGCGGTCAGTCAGTTACCATGGATTTGATCTTTTCAACAAAATATTGGACAACTTGGTGAATGACTGAGTGCATGGCTGACGCAAACAGCATTCCGAATATAGGTTTCGTTTGAGGATTTATCAAAACGTGTGTAAAATTATATTGTGGTGATCTGTGAAAACGTTACTATTTCTACAGAATTTTAGCTGATGATCACTTGCAAACTTTGTTTGACGCAAGTTCTTAACCTTGAAAGCTGTTGATTCTTTTCGCTTGGAAGGAAATCGCTAACACTTGGAAGGTGCGGGGATGGTCATGGTAAGTGGGGTGAGACCTTATGTGTCAAACTCCAGTTTTGCGTTTGCAAATTTTCTTCCTTTTGCACAGGCTTGCTCTGAGCATGTGCCTGGCATTGCCCGTAAATATCAGAAATGCTTCAAATTGTTTGTTTTTCTGACATTTCAAAGAGTGAGAATATCAATTGTAATTAGATATGCAAAGTGTTCGGAGTACAACTGATCTGAAAAAGAGGAAGGGTTAGAAATATTGGAAAGTTATAAATGAATGCAGCAATTGCTAGAACCTGGTCGGTGTCTATATATGAAAAGCTTTTTCAAAAGACAAGCATATGAAATTTATTATTAAAATGCAAGAAAACAAGAATCTGGTTAAGTGTCAATTAAAATTCCACCAAAGTTACAAAGAGCTCTTGGTTTTTTCAAGTTCTTCATTGCAATCTTATCAACATGAACTTCATAGAAGTACAAGTGAGAAGCAAGCATTGTAAACAAACGTCTAATTTGTCCAATCGTGTGGAAGATGTATGGACATTTTTCAAAATTAACTTACTTTTTGATTTAATTTGAGGAAAAGTTCTTTTTTGAAAACAGTGAAATCTTGAGAAGGAATTTCAATATATTTTCACTCAAATTATTCGTATTTTTCAAAAAAGAGTTCAGTATGTTTCAAAGTGAACATCCAGCCTATTTCGAACAAAGCATTCTGTATTGGCACTTTGCGCAACATACTGGATTTTGTGATGCAACTTACAATGGAGGATTTATTCAAGAAAATTCTGAAATCTGCCACCACCTAGTTTACTTATGAAAAAGTTCTTTTTTTCTACAACCATTTTGAAAACAACAGTTGTCGAATTGAAAAGTAATATATCCACTTTCTGTAAAATGATGAAGCACTTTCTCATAACTGCAGGGAAAGTTATTCATCAGAACGTTTTTGTTGTACGCTTTGTAATGTAATGTTTGGAAATTTGTTTCACGCAATTTCACAAACTACAGCAAACTCACTAATCTGCAAGATGGACACGATTTACCACAAAGAAATTCAACAAAGATAAGTTTTGTAAGAACGTGTTTTTAAAAATACGTTTTCCGTAACAGGAGTGTAAGCATTAAACAATAAAGATGAAATACAATGGATTTATTGGTCTATTAGATGTTTTTGACAAATCTAATTTACTTTAGATAACTTGCTTTGTGCTGGTGATTCCTTGAACAAACCATCCGGAAAGAAAAACTTTACAAAATCTGAATATTTGTTCTAAGTATCGTTGTTTGCTTGCCTCAGTTGACCTAAACATCGATAAAGATTGTTCCCCTGATAAGGTGTACATTTCTCCGTGAAAAGGTTCATCTAATGCTATATTTTGAAGAAATGTGGTTGAAACATGAGTGGGTGGCGTAGGAAACGGTTAGGATCAGTTTGTAAAGAAAGTTTCAGGTTTTAACGAACATACTCAACGAAGATAAAACAGTGAAAATAACTAATTGACGCAATGCTCAAGGCTTGACTTCGGTGAAGGAGTTTATAACCTGTTAGAAATTCCACTTAAACATTTCATCCATTTCATGAAGGTACTTTAGTGGCCTTGGCCAGCTTTACGCGCCTACAAGACAAACCTCTTGAAAAAATCTTCTTCAGCCGATCACTGTGACCAAGCTTACTTACAATAAAAGCTTGCGCAGGTTTTACAAAGATTTGCGGTTTTACTTGTCTGGTCTGCATTTTGCGCGAATCAGAATAAGTTTATGGTTCCCAGAAAGTTGTCCACCGCAAATGTAAGATTTTTTGCTTGGCTTCTTGTGAGTACAAGTTTTTAATTAAACGCAGATGATTACGTATAAGCAGAGTCTGTGCGTCTACAGGTCGTGCTATGATGAGAACTGATGATGCTTTTCAATCTCACACATCAAAGTTCGGTTTTGCCAAAGGCAAGCAACCTAATCCATGCTGAGAATGCCTCACGGCGAAAAGATCGTGTTCAGGTTGTGCTTCTCATAAAATCCAACCAAAAATAAAGAACTGTCGTGGCCGAGACTTAGAATGAGTTTGACGCATTCAGCAAATTTCAACACAGCCCGCAGCCTTCAAAGCGTGGGCACCTCATCAAGAAGCAGCGTGTTGAATTGTGTGGGTTCTGCTTGAAGGTTCGGTTTCAGTTCATAACGTTAGCGATGACAATGTTCGTGGGCATTTTGCTGCTGGTTAAGAGGCGCACAGTTTCGGCAAAAATCTGAGCGAAGCAACACTCAGAACTTTTATGAACTGTGTAGAAAATAAACTCTGAAACTCGAAACGAAAGACTTTGTGCCCTGTTGTTCTGTGAAGATTTTGCAAACCAGGTCAGGTCCACACTTGGCAGTTTGCTGCTGTGACACAACCACACTTACTCTGTTTCTCTCTCTCTGTCGTCGCGTTGTAAAAAAGAGGCGTCACCCCGTGTCTAACGTGCCTACAACAATATACAACATCCTTAAACAAATAAACAAGAAGCTTTCATGCACCGCTGGCTGTCGCTTGTATTCTAGAAACGCTTGGGGCAAATCGCACAGAGTTGCCTCACGCATTGGATGATATCTCTGAAAGATAAAAACATTGATATCCAGGAATGAACCTTTCGTCCGAACCGAACATGGCCGAGATGGTAGTTTCTTCAATCGCACGACATTTTTCACGAGTTTTTCTTTGACTCTTTTCATTTTTGTGAAAAATGGGCAGACGTGTGTTTGTTGATTCCATTTAAGTGCATTGTCGCTGGGTGGAACTTGTACTTGACTACATCTGCGCCCAAGCAGCAATTACGGAAATATATTATAAACTTTGAAAAACAACAACAGTTTCCATTCTGCATGAATTGCTTTGTTGTTGCTCGAAAATAAATCAAATCAAATGGTGTTTTCAAAACCTTGTTTTGATTTATTTTAGTAGGACCTCACTGCACTTGATTTTTCTTGAAAGACAGTCGTTTGGTAAATTGTTTCAACTTCTAAGCATGTGTTTTGCACAAAATTTCACTTCTCTTCGATGAACTGAAGCATAAGCCTTGCTCTTTACAAACCATGCTCAGGTACGAACTCAAGTCCAGTAAAACATTAGAAGCATGCGGTTTGTGTGAAGCCGGGATGCTGAACGCGAACCCGTCATTATCTGTCTCTCAGCCGCGCGATGTCCCATCGGCTTCCGTCGGATCACAACCAACCACTTGAACCTCAGCACGATCCAGCAAACTCTACCAACAGTATAATTCAACATGAAGAAGTCAAATATCTAAAAAAAGACATTCAGTGATGGAGCATTTGCAAAAACTTTAATAATTTCAATCATCTCCATGGCTGCACTTTCTTGCATTTATAACTATATGTAATTGGTCGATTCTGTATTAACTTCGCCAGTCACTGTTTCCAACCGAACAAATGACATCAGAGCCTCAAAAACAGTTATATTCTGAGATGCACTGATATTTAGAAAATTTGCTTAAACCCTCGAAACAAAGAGAAGACCATTGCATTTTTGCAAATCCTAATGTTATTCGATGACCCTTACAATCAAACATCTCATACATTTCTTTTTCTGTCGAAAAAACTTTCCATCAAAAATGTTCCAAAGGTTTTGTAAGAAAATTGCTTGTCACTTTATTTAAACTTTATTTTCACTTTATGCTAAAATGTTGGTCGGGTTTTCAAGTTTTTGGAAAACCGATTTGTGAAAAAGCAGGTCACTGAAAACTATTACATTTTAAATCCCAACATAATTCACTAATCTGCATTTTCAAAAAAATGAACCGAGTTTTGACTTAACTGCTGGTACATCAAATTTTGTCATCATTCATCTTCATTTCTAGCTGAAGCTTATTAAACTGGTAACACACATTTGTTACTAATAATAGTTTCACCATTTTTGGTCTGTTGATCAATTTGGTTCAAGAAAATTTTAGTTTTACAACTCATTTATATTTCAGTTTGGAATCGCTGAATGAAATAGTTTAGCAAATGTGTTGCAGAAAGTTTTTATGAACTGGAAACCCACATGATATATTTGGGACTGTAGCAATTAACTAATGATTCTGACAAAACAGACAACAGTTTTTAGCAGCAAGCACCGTCTGTTCACGAGAGATATCAATAAACTGGTCTCGTTCCATCGTTTATGTTTTCACACCGATTCGGAACGTTAATTACAGATGAAAAACTTCCCTTTGATTGAAAGAGCATGGAACTATGTTATGAATCAATTGTGCGTAATAGATCACACTTTTTTAAGTAAGATCAAGTTGGCAAATGGTGACGGTTATGAGACTTGAGGTTAGAATTGTGCGAAAGTAAAGTTGAATTAATATTTCAAGAACATCGTGGACTTGAAATAATTTAAAAAGTGCGTTAAAGGATCTTCGATGCTGATGTGCTTTATGTTGCAAGTTCATTATTGTGCCAGTAGTTTTTGTATGGCCAGCAAACAGACTCATCCTCATAAATTAACCCAGACATACAAAAACGCAGCTGTACTGTGTGATAGAAAGGGACTTTGGAAGCTCCAGTTGAAATGTATAAACGTTTGCAGCACTGACCGCAAACAAAGAAACGTTTAATATTAAAGGTTAATTTTTTTGCTTGTCAGCTGCACATTAATCTACACACACCTTGCCTTCCAGCACTCTGAATATTATACAACGCTCTGGATTTAAACATGTGTTTTCTCAGTTGCTCAAATCTATTTAAAGTTACTCAAATCTACTCAAATCTATTCTCAGTTACTCAAATCTATTCGATGTATTTTTTAAACAGTTTGTTAAGGGCACTTCGTGCATTGAAAACCTATCTGCATCGATTTGCACACATTGACTTTCCGCAAGGGAATGCACAAATTGTTTTCACAAAACTGGCAGGAGGCTTTAGATTGTTAATGGGAAAATTTATTGGATGTTTTTCATGACAGCATCTGAAATGAAGTGCCTACCAGGACAGAGAACGAAACACAACTTACAAAAAGTTGTGCTTTCAGGGCTTTCAAGGCTGTAATCACAATTACTAGATTTACATCATCTGCATCAGATATGTTTGAAAAGACAGGGATACTTCTGTAAATCAAAACACATTTTCCAACACACCTGATGCAAATGATTGAACAAGCACGCATGGTGTGTGGGTTGGGCACGAAAATTGAAGTTATTTTAAGTTTGCGAGATCCTCTGCACATTAATATTTAAAAATATGCCTGGCAGAAAACCAGTCATCTGCACAGCCCTATCTATACCTTGTACCTCAACATGGAAACAGCTTCTTGTCTTAACTGAAAATTTGTACTTTCAGCACACAGAAAGCCAAATGAGCGCCTATCCCTACAGCTACGACCCATCGGGGGCGACTACAGGATATCTGAGCAACACGCGCGGGCCTTCAAGTTTTGGAAATACCGTGGGAGGAGGGTACGCCATGCCGGGCTCGGCTTATGGAGCTCCCTACCCCGCATCATCGCAGCATCCTCCTATTCAGGGCATATCAGCAACGGTGCCAGCAGGAATGAGCCCTGTATCAACTCATCATCCCCACCCAATGCAGTCATCCACACCTGGATATTCTGCACCTCCTCCCCCTACTTTGGGGACTGGATCCGGTGGCTTCCACGGATTTTCATCCCCCTACTCCACTCACGCGCCATACAGCGGACTAATGAACCAATACCAAAACTGCCCTGCTTTGAGCGACGCTGTTCTACACCAAGGTACGTTGCTGAGAGTCACTTACCTCTACGTAATAAACAGCTTTGTTGCAAACAATTAAAGCATTATCTTCGCATAAGGTTTCCTCATAAGGAGTTTAATTCGACATATGGACACATCACTGGGACCCAAGGCTTGAGGGCAAAGATTTGAATTTTAAAGCAACTGCAGTCAATTTTCTTTCTGAAACGATTATAAATGACGACATAACCTGCTACAGCGGTCTTCATCACAAAACTGACGTCATTCATGCGGCTTTTATTTGAACAAACTGCGGAATGGGTTCTTTTAAGAGTTTAATAAAATTTTGATGACGTAATTTCTTAGTGAAGACTAATTGTTAAATATAAGCTATCAAGTATTTTGATGGAATATTCAGCGATTCATTAAAGAAGTACGTTGAGGAGAAACGTGATGGGAGAAAAACGTTTAAATAAAGTTTTTATTCAACCACTGGTCAGACTTTCTTTGCATTCTACTTGACTTAACAAAAAACTTCAGTCGAGTATATTAGCATTGGCAAAAAATTAAAGTAATTAATTGTTTTCGAATCTCTATCAAAAGTTATGTTTATACTGCAGCATATACAAGTTGGAAAGAGTGAGAAACTTCCAAAAAATAAGTTTAAAGATCGTTGCAACAGGAAGTTGAATCGTTTATATCAAAAACTTTTATCAAACATTTGCGGAAAACGCGGAAGAAATTCACGGAATGCTTCTCACTATTCAGTTTATTTAATTAGAGTGTTTTTCTCGCGGTCGCGTCTTCCCACGGGGTAGCAGCCATTTTCGAGGTTAAATAATTGGCCTGTTCGTTGGAGCGCATCTTGTCCGGCATCAGCGCAGGTCGATATGTGCTGTAAGCTCGACATAAACTTCAACAATAGAAGATTAATGAATGAGCTTTCCGGCATATATGGTCACGCCTGACCTCCACCGAAAATTACTTTGATATTTTGCCGATAAATTTTTAGCAGTGTGGTTGAAAGAAGCCCCAGGAGCCGAGGTGTCATCAGTTCCTTGCAAAAAGATTCTGCGGCAGGACGCAGTGCAAAATCTGTATTCGGACAAACTTAATGTTCCGATAAAGAGGGTTGTTGTGTTGGTTGAAATGTTCAATGATCTGTATATAAATGAATACTTTATCCAATAACACTACTATTCAATGCTAACCTTATACGTCGTAAATAATCCCATTTGCATCAAAACTAGTCAGTCTTTGCTTTCTTGTGTTTTTAAATATCATTATTCACCAACAGAGAGTAGATTGTTGTGGTTACATCGGCTTAACTTGTCGGAAATGTTCTGTGTATAATTTATTGCTATGCTGTAATTGATACAGATTCTGATAAGAGCTTCTCACAACAAATGCTTATCGCAGCTGTAATTACTCACCGCAAAACGCAAATTATTTGACGCTGAGCTGAATGATCCTCGTGGCCTCCTATGTGAGCTTTGCTGTAGTCACACAATATGATTGTGACATAATATGATTGTGACACAATAGCTAATAAGCTTTCAAAAATCTTCAATCCACATTTAAACTGTTTCTGCTGAACAGAAAAACGTTGCCCCTCAGTTTGTGTCAATGTCAAAGACAATTAGTTCAACCTCGACGAGAGTTCAAAAACGCTAAGTTGCACTGAAAATATATGTTGCACAGAAAATCTGAATTAAGAAAAGAACTTTTTCATATGCCAGCGATTTATAGCATTGCACTAATGGTTCGATGTTTACCGGATTAACTATGTTCAGGGCTTTGAAACGAAACTCTCTGAACTTAATTTTGTCCGAGATTTAATAACCTTAAGTTTATGCTCAATATGGCTTAAAATGCACATTTATTTCGACGTGGGCTTCGTTTGCGGATCCACAGAACAAAGCAGTAGAAACAGGTTTGGTGCTAATCAAACCTCACCATTGTGCGCACACCATTGTATAAACAGACCATTGTGGAATACTGAACGGAAAGAAATTTATGTTTTTTCTTTAAAACTGCAAACTTTCTGCGTATAACTAAGAAATATTGTGAAATGTTGAATTCCTCATTGCATCATTCGACTCCCGCATTATCAGTGAACGATTGATCTTGGTCAGTTAGTTGTCATCTCCCTTGTCACAACCTGCTGCCGGTAAAATTTCATTGGGAAGTTTAAAACGTATCACAATCAACAAAAGTTGTTCAACAGTGTTTGAATATTTGCTTTATTGTTTTGTGGAAATATTACAAGATGTAGTTTCAATACTACAAAGTGAAAGAACAAACCCACCGCACTAGAAACGTAAAACTTTATTTGCTTTCTCTGCTGTGCAACCCAATGCTTTTACACTTAACTTATCAAAACCCTTGATTTGGCCGCAAACCAAGCGCTTACGCCCTCTCGCCAATCACCTGCGCCCCGAGGACATCCACTGACTTGGTTCATTGTTTCAAATATGCAGATCTCATGTCATTCTCTGTGCCAGTTATTAATAATGAACGTGGTCCGAGCGAGGCGCGTTGAACAACGAAGGGAATGAGAAATTGCATTCAGGCACAGAAGCTACAGCTTCAGGTTTGAATCAGTGTTAAGTAAAAGTCAGACAGAGTGAAATCCTAGACCAAGATGATCACATTAACCCCAACTACTGTCATCGAACAAAACTTGTGCACGTCTGAACGTAGCTCAAAACCATTTTAGTGCTTTTATTACAAAGTTGATGTGTCGCTATTAATTTCGCGATATACGAGAACACTAGAATTTGTTTGTTTTTCTCGTATTTTCCCCAAAAACATTTGAAGATGTTCGCAAGACTGTTGCCATTTTTCCGTACAACATAACACACTGAGAAGTTAATCAAAGAGTCATTGAGTGACGTGTTCCTCAATCCTTTCAATCGTCCAAACGCTTGTTCTGTTGTGCATCTGTGAGCTTGATGGGTTCCCGCCAACCAGTGTAGTGCGAAAGACTGGCAGTTCTAAGCTCCCTTCACAGCTGCACAGGTTTATCAGTTTTGCCGCATGCGCTTCAGCGAAGCACTTAAACTGACAACTTTTAATTAACATCGCGCTTCTACGTTGTGACGTCACAAAGAGGTTCGCGTGAATGGGATAAGCTCGCAGCTTTTCACGCTCTTAACTTGGGTAAACAATGACTTGGGTCGGCTGGATAAAAGCGGCTGACGCGTGCGGGTCCGGGTTAGTGGGCCCGAAACAATGGAAATGACGGGCCAGTCGCTAGAAGAAGAGCAACAATGGCCCAGGTGGAGTGTGCATGCAAGGTTTGTGCGGTCATGGAAACCACCTGGGCCGTTTGATTGCGCGGCTTCTTGATTGACAGTCCTGGACGTCCACCTACATCCGGGCTACAGAGCGATAATTACAAGCTAACTCTCTAATTGCCACTTTTACTGCGCATGCGTCGTGTTACTTGGCAACAGATCGTGCCTGCCGGCCCTTCTGTGACATCACCAATCCACGACGCAGTGCCATTTTGTGCCCAGAGAAACAGGTTTCGTAGCGGAGTCAGCGCCACGCCTTTGTCACATTGTATCTTGTTGCTCGCGATGCAATGCAGGAAACCAAATCGGCGACCACGTGACCGAGCCATCAACAATATTTGCAAACTGCTCAAGTGAAACGTCCATCTTCTCTGATTTCGTCATAAAGCACATTGTGCCGCCACCAACGTTGTATCCTGCGGTTGTGCAAAGCGAAATGATCAGCGGCGCCATCCCCTGCTACCATCGTTAGAACCACATCCGACATTAATTCAAGCGGTTAAGCATGTTGCAGTATATGATCAATGGCCTGGAACGATCGGGGGGGGTGAGTGATGGGTCAGTTATGAGTCACAGCCGGGATGTTGAAGGCGGATTACTTCCGCATCTTGGTGATGTGTAAGTGGCTAAGCATCCCCTTTTGTATCGAACCACACCATGACTGACTGATACCATCATGACGCTGACCAAAGTCTGGAACTTACGATGTTAATCATTTTGTTGCTGTAAGAATGTCGATGTGGCAATGTCCCCCACATATTCATGTTTCCGATGCCTTCAGTTCCGGTGCATATTGGAAATGTTAACAGTTTCTGTCGCAGAACCAGCGCTCATTGTGAGGTCACAGTCGAGAGCACAACGTCACAGTCTTGTTTTGTGCGTCAAAGAGCCGTTGCTGTTCTAGAATCCGAAGCAATCGCGCGGCGTCGTTTGTTTTCACGCTATCTAATCAAAGTGCCGCCCCCCTCCAACCATTAAGTCGAACGAAAAGTTTTGCTTTTGATCCGAGGCTATAGAAAAATTCACAATTTCACGTCAGGCTGCGATGGAAGATGAAGCAAATATCAAATCGTTTGTTGCTCAATGATTGAGCGACGGTTGGGACATTTGGGAACAAATGTTTTAAATCCAAACAAGGGGACGTTTTGTTTTGTCGCTACAATTCAAGCGTGACGAACAGAAACAAAACCACGTCGACTTTAAACGATTAGTTCCAAGTTTAACCTTCATCTTTCTTCAACTCACAAAACATTATTTCGCAACAAATTTTTACGAGTGACGGCGTTTTCAAATGAAGGATTTTTGTGCTTTTTCATTGCCAGTAGTTTTGTACATGTGCCATGACTTTAGAAAATATTAGTAAAAGGCTACGTGAACAAGGAAAAAGACAGCAGCAGTATCTGCTTTTTGGCAAAGAGTTAACTTGATGACTAAAAAAATATTGATGACGTTGACCCACCCCGTGCGATGTACTGTGAAGATCACGCTGACCTGGGTACACTTATGTTTCCGCGGACACACGAAACATTATCTCTATCAAAGCAAGTCATGTTTTGCGGGCGTCCTTGTACAAATACTCGCAACGCATTAGATCGATATCGGGAGCGGTTCTAATATCCCTTACAACACGTCGCTGTCGCCGCCATTTTAAGTCTTAACCCAAGACAGACACGGTGCGAAAAGCAAAGGCTTTTAGTCATGTAATGGCCAGTGAACAGTTTCCAGGTTGGGTGCGTTTCATTCTAAAAAGTGAAGCTCACATTTTACGTTACGTTTATTGCGAGCGCCAGCAATACATTGACTTTATTTTTATCATTCGTTGAAGAGACGCGCGCGAACGCACTCTTACAAAAACAATGAATTTTTCCCGGGCGCACAAACCTTTCATTATGTCGCGAGAATGGCGCTTTATTACAGTCACAAATGTCATTTTCAATGCACGCGATAAGTTCTCGAATGAAATTTGATCTAGCCCTGTCGATAAGATCTGGAGGAATGAAGTGCCATAGTCTTGTTTTATGACATCATGAATATCGTGCATGGACAGTATATCCAGAGGCGGCAAAACAAGATTTCACTTTTGTAGTGCCAATGATTTTCGAGAAGATTGCTTGTACGAACACTTCAGAGTCATATATCGTCTTATTTTTAATACGTATGAGATCAGGGTCATAACGTAGTTTGAGGTGAATGTCCAGTTGCCATGAACTCTGGATATGTAAGATTAAACTAACTCGTGTCTGGGCCACAAGTATATAAGTTCAACGTGAACATCTTGTTTCAACTTTCACAGCTGAAAACTTAAAATCCGCAGCAGTTTCAGCTACTTAGACAACCACTCGAAACTGTCAAGGCTAGCTGGGATAGATGATCATTACATTAGCTACGACAGTGGCCATCCACTCAAAAGATGAGTAAGACCTCAGGCATGTATGCTCCGTTTTGATAATTAATTATTACATCAATATTAGCAGCATTTGAAAATGCTGGAGACCTAGAATATATGTCAACTGAATGGATTTTTCTCATAATATTCCGACTGCAGACCATGCAAGAATGATGTTCATGCTGCGGTTATTGGGAGTGATTGTTCCTTTGCTTCGCGACCAACCGTCGGATGGACTGACCGTGTTCTTTTGTTATCGATGTGTATTCACTTTGACATATTGTGTAGAACTTTCAAAAAAATATGCGCTGCCATGGCGTTGTTGGTGGACAATGATGCCATAGCTTAAAATAAACTTCACAAGCTCTTAAATGCATTGGAATGACATATGGCAAGCAATCTTGGGTTTCAAATGTTTGTTTATTTGGATTTACACTTGATTTGTTTTTCTGCAGCTGCTCCACTCCTTCCACGAAAATGTTAAAATGTTTTAACCATTAAATGTTTATCTTTGTATTTCACAGATTCCAATCACGTCATCAACGGTGACGTCATGCTAAGCAAAGGTAAAAAGAAAAAGATGAGGAAACCTCGGACAATATATTCCAGTTTGCAGCTACAAGCTTTGAACAGAAGATTCCAGCAGACTCAGTATTTAGCGCTGCCGGAACGGGCCGAGTTGGCGGCGACCCTTGGATTGACGCAGACCCAGGTGGGAGGCCTGTGCAATTTCAGCTCTTTCTAACAACAGTGACGTTCGTTTCCAGCGAGAAAATGTGAAAGAACATTAGTGTATATTAAAGTTGGTGTTAAAGCTTATGGATGAAAACGTACAATGTAGTTAAGTTGCAAAATAAAGTTGGTGCTAAGTGACTAAGAAATGACCCAGCCGTTTTTCACATTTCTATGACTTAGAAATGACAGCCGTTTTTCACACATTCGCTGCGCCCCCACCAAGAAAACCCTAATTACAAATGAACCAGACTGTTAGGTTTCCCACTTACAGCCCAATAGCGGTATTGTAACATTCACAGTTCTGCGTCCAACCCAGCACAGTAATCCCTGGATCAATAGCTCAGTCAAGCGTGGCAGGGACTCTAAGACCCTCACGCAAACGCATTTCTTTCAACTAAAGCTCAAGGATTTTGAAGAAATGTTCCCTATTTTTGATCTTTGCGGTCTCTATGTGAAGGTTTCGTTGCCCAGTCGATTTTTATCATCTTTGAAGCAAAAAAGGTATCGATGCGAAACCAAGTCTTCGAAGATGCGTCATGTTGTGATAAAAGCGAAAGTTTTACAGATTGTGCAAAGCTATCTGACGAAAAATAGAAGTGTAAGGCTTATTTGATTTAAAAAAAATTCGAATCAGGTGGAAAAATGTCTTCCAAATTCGAGCTAGCAATTAGCGTCACTCAAACATATAATCACAGAAACAACATGACTAAACTACCACATTTCATCCGCATGGCTGCGCGTGCATGGCTGTGCGTTCCACTAATAGGATGGCTGTGCAGAACAAAACCTCGCGCGTGCGGGACCCTAACAATGCATGGAGTTTGCAACGCTTCGATCGAATGCCGAAATGAAGCGCTGTTCATTTTATCGAAACTTTATGTTGCAAGACCATAGAAAAACCTCAACATTTATAACGTTTACAAATAATCATATTATTAATAATAATAATCCTAATACTGGTTTGCAATCGGAGATTCACTTCCTCGAGACTTCGCTAACTCCAAAACGTTTGTGTTGTCATAATTGTAATTAGTGGGCGTTTGGAGCAAGTCCAACTTCAATCGGCGCACGCCTGTCATTACGATATCGGCGATTTAATATTTACAAGAACGTGTAGCCTGTTTCCTAGCAACACGACACTGCTGTGACGTGACAGTCAGTAGGTCGTGATTGTGCGGGAGAAGCTACGATTTTAATTGGCAGTTGAACGATTGGTCGGTACCTGTTACCATGGCACTCCTCTTCCAAACTAACGCAAAGAAGGTTTGTTATTTTCGCAAAAATACGTTTTTAAAGCAGGACTTAAATCTGCAGTTTCTTTTCATCTTATAATTTTGGACCTATGTTTATTGCTCAGTTAACTTTTAATTTGTTAGGTCGGTAAACAAAATACGTTACGATTTATTGCAAACCAAAGTTACGGTAGACTGAGCACATCAAAATAGTCGTTTCACGATGGCATGTGATGACTTTTTAAATCTTCGCGGAAACTTGATATGGACCTTGGCTCTGAAATGAGCAAATACATTTGGTTTTCGTCCTGGCTGCAAGCACTACAGATCAAGCTTTCACTCTTCAGCAAATTTTCGAGAAATCTTGGGAGCATGCCAAATATGTCCACACATGTTTTGTCCACCTCGAGAAAGCATATGACCAGGTCCCTCGAGAAAAGCCTTGGCGAGTGTTGCGGGAGTGCGCTGGTGGCGACTGCCTGTTACAGACCGACAAGTCACTGCATTCCTGTACAGAAGTTTGTGTCCGTGTCGGCGGAGTTAAATCACAACCGTTCATCGTTGGTGTTGGACTCCGACAAGGATGTGTGCTGTCGCCACTCCTCTTTAGCATACATGAATTAGATTTACAGTCACAGCCGAGTCGATGAGGGTGTTACTGTTGGAAGTTGCAGGATCAACCGTTTGCTTTTGCGGACGATTTGGTGCTGCTTGCATCTTCTCAGCAAGGGTCTTCAACATGTACTTGATCGGTTTTCTGCTGCGTGCGATCAAGCCGGAATGAAAATCAGCGCTAAAAAAACGAGGTGTCATGTCTCTCCAGAAACCCAAGGCAGTGTGTGCTGCAAGTGAGCTGCAGGTCGAGAAGTTCAAGTACCATGGGGGATTATTCACGAGTGACGGAAAAAGGAGCAAGGAAATTGATACACGGATTGGTAAAGCAAAAGCAGTCCTGCGTGAGCTTAATAGCTCTATGGTCACAAAACGGGAGCTTTCAAACAACGCAAAGCTGTCAGGTTTTAAACCGGTCTTTGTTCCGATCCTCATCTGTGGACATGAATCTTCGGTAATGACCGAAAGAATATTATCCAAAGTACAAGGGGCAGTGATGGGATTTTGCGAAGAGCTCACGACGTGACTCAGGAAAGACTGGCGAGGCAAGTCCTGCTGGCTACACCCACGGGAAAGCGGCCCAAAAGTCGACAAAGACTAGGTAACATGGTTACATCTCAGACCTTGTCTTGGTGTGGAGCCAGAAGAAACAGCTGAGATTGCTGAAAACCGTGAGGTAGGTCTCCAGGAATGCTTCCCCCGCGACCTTCCCCAGAGAAAAAGCGGATATGAAAATTAAAGAATGAACATTTAGAAAATGGAAAACATGTGAAGATGTAACGTAGGAAGTTTTCTAACGATTTTTTTGTTGCTGGTCAACAACGTTACTAAGCAAAAACTATCCGATCGGCTGTGTCCGAATGAGGAAATGCTGCTCCGTGGCTGTCTGATGAAGAAATGAATCACTTTTACAATCATTTCTTGTTTTCGATGAATCTGGCTTCAAAATAAGGGTGTGTTCTAAAACTTGCATTTTCTTAGTTTTCAATTGAGCTACACTTTTCTTTTCCTTGGTCTGATCTTGCTAACATGTCTTACTTTCATTTCTCTTTTACTGGGGATCATCTTTCTTTCTAAACCTCGTTAAGGTCATGAACACAACAACATACTGAAGTTGTTAGGATTTCAACAAAATCATGGTGCTGTTGATGGTGTTCTTCTCTCCCCCTGATCATTCTTAATTTGTCAAGTATTTTTTTCCCCAGGTGAAAATCTGGTTTCAAAACCGGAGGTCAAAGTGCAAGAAACTGATGAAGCAGGGAATCCATGACAAAGACAACCCCATGATGTCACCAGGCAGTAACAGCTCAAACAACAACAACCAAGCCGGTTCACCATCATCAATTACGTCACCCATCATGACTTCAGTGCCACCGACATCATCCGACATGGAGACTCCAAGCACTGTGGCTCCCAACACAGAAGGGGTGTTGAGTTCAGACACGCATTCTTGGACACCCCCTGATGAAGACCAGGACTCCCCTCAACCTCAGCAAGAACCTCAGAGCAGAGGCATTGCCTCCCCACAGATCACGTCACCCTATCACATGATGACGTCAATGCACAATGCCGGTACGATGAAGACGGAAATTTCTTCTCCGCTTCCGGCAAACGGCAGTCCGGGGGGGATGTTACCCCAATACGGCCACCACAGCGTGTCACGTGACAATCCAGGCGGTTACATAAGCAGCGTGCATCAACCGACGAACACACTCCCCTCCCAACCAATGATGCAAGGAAACGGCTACTGGTATGAAACTGAGCCTATAGATGGACGTGGGTTGAGAGAAACAGCCTACTTGAAGTAAAACTTAATATATATTTTGCTCGAGTGAGTTTTTCACGGGAGGTTCGGGCAATCCCCTCCTGTGAGAGCAGCGTCTCAATTTGCACAACGACAAAAATCTCACAATGCAGGACATTGCATTCATCCTGACCATTCAGGGTGACAAGCCGTGCTATTCAGACGGTGCTTTGTACATACATTTTCGTATTTATCGCCTTTATATAGCGGCCGGGTACGCTATTCCTTCTTGATATGTTCTCCAAACACATATGCCGTAATTGCGTTTTAAAATCGTTCGTTTCACTACGAGTCCTTGTTGCGACCAGCACCTATTCAATGCTGGAAAACACATAACTTGTTTCCGGCCCGGTAATGACTCTGGCTTTTATATAGTTTTTCACATATTGTTGATGTTGTAATATGAAGCAGCCGATGGAAGCACTGCTAAAAATCCATGTCTAAATCTTGATATGGAAAGACGCAGACACCAATTTGTAATTTCTGAGGAAAGATACGAAGTGCTTAATTATTTTTAAAATCTCTGCACCATAAACCATCAATTGTTCCAAAAACCGTTTCATTATTGATAAAGTAGCGAGAGATTCTTGCGCACTTGCTGGTATTTTGTTCGCGTTTTATTTTTGTTGTTTTGTATCGCATTGAACGCAGTGAACAAGTTTCATTTAGGAAATCTGAAGTGTAAGGTGTGATTATGAAAAAGGTCTCATGCTGTTGTGCATAAGTGTGAAAAAATATCTGGCTTGAAATACTTTCACATACCAATGGCTACTGAAGTTGATAAAGTAAAAGCTCATCAAAATTTTGAGCAACATTCACAACGTAATTTCGGTTAGCTTTTGAAAAGTGCTGACTTCATTTTAGCGTTATTCAAAAAGCACAAGCAGCCTGGTATGTTAAACTAAACACGCATAAGGTTGCAGGCGTACAGTGGGACTTTTTACGGAAAATAATTAATATTTTTTCGTTCTTCTTGTGAAAGATGAAAATGGATGTCAAAAATAGAGAAATTTTGATGTGAAAACGATGAGAAAGTCCCGGTTGTGGAATTAGGTGAAGCGTGACCGATGGCAATCATCGGCTGATCGAGATTCCTATCGAGAGTTAATTTATTCATCGGTGGAGTTCCAATACTTCCCCTGCATCTTTTCCCCCCAATACTCCCCCTGCATCTTTTCCGTGGAAAAAAGGTGCAAAGCAGAAAAACCTTCTCCATTTTTTCTCGAGCGACGTAAAAACGTCGGCGCCATATTCCTTGTCCAGACGTTCGGCCTGGAATTTCACAAAGACCGCTCTTCATGGCTTGTGAGATGATCCTGAAAAAGATACCAATAATTGGCGTCACTTCCAGGGGTCATTCCGGTAGTTTGGGGTCGCCCTAAGTCCACCATTGATGGTGACTTAATGGTGATGAAAGCGAAGAGTTTACTTAACGCTTTAATCTTCCTGCTTGCGTAAACAGAATGACAAAATAAATCTTGGTTTAAGACTCAAGCCTCTACTCGGAAGCAATACATATACTCAACTTTAGCGTTTTATGTTCGGCGTTACAATTTTTGACAAAAACTTAGCAATCTATGCATTTAATTAACGTGAACATGAAGTGTTCGCAAAACATCCAAATATTTTATGCAATGAAGGACTGCCTTCGTGTACACGTAGTTAATACAATGCTTTGCGGTTGTGCGTTCACTCGGGCAGAGGACTTTCTCATTTATTCTTTTTACAAAGAAATGGTTTTGTCGCTGGAAACACTGCTTTTTTTTCGCAGCTAATCTGTTTCACAAAATGTGCGAAAACGTTTTTTTTTGACTTCAGCTGTTATAGATTTTAATACAGGACTATAAACAGTATTTTGCGTTTCGGTCGGTTGTGGATGAAGATCTGGGGGGCCAAGAGTGGGGGGACTGTGCTTGCCGCCAATTACAATTGGTGCCCCCCAGACCTGCTGGCTTGCTGATAGTGGCCACTGCGCGTTTTTATGGTCCACCCCTCCAATCAAACCTAGCCCCGTTGTGTCTGAAGTACAAATGTTGGATTGGTTCCTAGCAAGTAAAAAATTAACTGGGACTTGACGTTCTTTCAAATTGTTGAAATGGAGTTGAGCGACACCAAAGACTTGAAGATGGTATTTTCAGATTTCCCGGCCTTGTGTTCAGTGTTAATGGGTTGGTGCAAATGCAAGAAAAGGTCCACACGCTGTTCTGCCAATGCTTTCCGCCAACGCAGCATTCACTACAGAAATAGATTCAGGCAGAGGTGGACACCCTTAGGCCACTTGTGGTCCTCCAGCGAGAGCACAAAATGATTATAATGAACTTGCATTTTATTTATGTTCAGACATGGATCAGAAGAGTTTATTTCTTCACAAGGTTTGGCTTAAATTTATCGAAAAGGAAAATTTGCTTGATCCCAACCTGACTGCCCAGTCACATTACGTATGAAACAAATATTAAAACTGTACACTTGTGCGAAGTGCAGATGATAAAATGTCGATAAGCGCATCGTTAATCCAGCGATCAATGTATTTCTGAGCTTGAGTTAGCCACCGTAGTCAATAATTTGTTTTCTTTATTTGCTTGCCTTAGACACATGATCGACATCACAGGGGTCATTCAAAGCACACAAAAATAAATGCTAAGACACAACACATGGCAAAGTTAGTAATACGTGTCACGTGATGCGCACACACGTGTCACGTGATACGCACACACAATACCGGAGAGGAACAAAAATTACAACAACGCACCAGTAACGACTGCTTTCGGTCATTTTCAAACAGAAGCGTTACGTAGGAGAACATTGGAGATTTGTAAAAAACATCAGACAATTAAGTGAGAGGATAAAAAAGTTAGATGAAAATGGACATCATTGAAAGAAAGCATATAAATTGCTTGCAATCAAATGTTCTGACATAACAGATAACGTGATGTGGGCGAGCACATTCATTCCTTGGGATGTGATGGAAAATACGACATGAATTGGTGTAGGAAGTTCGGAGTCGCTAAACACTAAACTGTATGCCAGGCCCGTAACCAGCTTGGGACACCAGGCGGGGCAAAGTTTTTTTAAGAGGGTCCCAAATTTTCTAAACTATGTCCAACACACTTTTCCAGGGGGGGGGCGAACAATTTTCACTGCTCCCCCCCTAGTTACGGGCCTGATTGATGTATGCACTTGCAACACAGTCGGTAGGCATACTTTGGCATGCAATAAGCATGAAACAGAGTGCTAAACTGCAGGTGAGCACTGAGCAAAAGTGCCTCTGAGCTTATTTACTGCACAATAAAGTAATTTTACTTGCTTGTGAGTGTCTTTCCTGCCCTCCAGTGAGGCATGAAGTTACACACCAAGATATTTGACTTGATCAGCAAACTTAACACCTGCGTCATCCAGTAAACAATTGGTGTTCCCCACTATTTATATATTTAGGGGAAAATTACATCCACTGTTTTTTACAATTAAAGACAATTTCATGTTCAGCAACATAATCACAACAAATATTCAAAAGGTGTTGAACACCGCTAATGCTGGGACCAAACACACATATATCATCAGTAATAACAACATGCTAATACGCCAAAGACGGATTCGGAATCTTATCCTCTTATGATTTTGACCTCTTTAGCCGTTTTGCCTTCACTGACACGCAGAAAGTTTTTGCCTGGTTTCGATTGTCTGGTCTGTGACCTTTTTCTGTATATACAGCAGCAGCCTACTTGCGCACGGTTCAATTCAGTATAAAAGCGCCATGGATTCGGGATTTTTTGGTTGGAACAGATGAGTAACTGACAGCGGAACCCAATGGAAGTTACTTGTCATGAAAAGCCGATTCTCCTTGACGTTTAACACTTGGCACGTGACCTCTACCTGGAGCTATAAATATTGTTTGTTGATAGCTCAATAAGCTAAAGCATTTTCTAAAATTTCCGGAATTGGTAACAAACTTTAAACCTTTTTGTTCTCTACTACTGAAGTACTACTGAAGTAAAAACTAATGTTATCACTATAACTGAAGCCGGATCATATGTTATTTAGGTCCGAAAAATATCTAAAGTGCTAATACATACACACGATGCAGATGTGGACCCACTCATTCATAAGGGTAGCAGCAGGCAATTTTGTGAGGGGGCAAAGGATATTTTGCCCGAATTTCCCCAACTTTGCCGGAAATACTTTTTTGCAACTAACTCTCCCCCCACAAAATTTTTTTAGTTGTTGGTACATTAGACACTATAGTCAAAATTAATAACAAAAGCTTTTCCGGAAAAAAATGCGGAAAATCCCAAATTTTGAAGTGAGTCAGTTACTCATCAAGCCCCACAAACTACAGTAGAAACTTTTTGTTGATTTTGTATATAAATAATGTGTTTTTGTGGCATAAGACACTTTTATTTATACACTCAATAACAAACAAATATAATTTCATTAATATTGTTAAAAAAGTGTCGAAACATCTGTACCCGAATTTATTTGCGATTTTATCTCAAATTTTCGACAAATTAAAACATTTGGGGGTGCGCTTGAACCCCTGTACCCCCAGCTCCTTGTACCCCCAGCTCCTATGCCACTGCACTCATTCATAAACGACTCAGCTGACGAAACAGCTTTAGCTGAAGGTCGTGAAATGACTTAGATGCTGTGTATATTCACGTACCTTCAACATGTGTATATTCACGTACCTTCAACATGCCTTTTAATAAAAGTTTCCCAAGTGTCACAACAAAAAGTATTTCGGACCGTCCTTAAAGGCAGGCGAGCTGGTTGAAAAGTGAACTGCTGAAAAATAGCACGATCGCCACATGCGGCAGCAGCGAGCAGTGGCAAGTGCAGCTCCACTTCATGAACGACAGCGGATGTGACGTTCGGCAAAAAGCAACGGAAGTTTCAAGTCGATGATTTATAGTTTTTGTGGTGTACGAAGCCATGATAGGGAGAAATATGTTTTGGAATGCTATGAATGCTCTTAGCAAGACAATAACCTTGAAGGCGCATACGATTGCTAAATTACTTTGCAAACACCTGTTATTAAAGTCAATTATCTCTCGTTGCATTAACCAAAAATATATACGAAAATATGTATGTTTTAAATTGACCACACAACTACCGGGAAACTACCCAATACTTTGTATTTTTGGCATGCAAGCTTTTTGTTCTGCAACGATTGCTTTAAGCGCAGGGCCGGCGCAAACCATTCCAGCGCCCTAAGCGAGATCCATTTTCAGCGCCCCCCTCATAGTTTATGACAAGGGTCTCAAACTCAAATTGCTCCGAGGGTCATATGACGACTTACAAGGTAACCCGCGGGCCACATTATGACGCTGACGCAACAATAGCGGCACCCAGACTAAAGTTTACATCTTATATTCTGCGAAAGGTATTGTTGCAACCTCTCCGGTGGTGTTGCGTTGATTGTGTGATTCACCACGAACGGGATGTGCGTGAAGAATAACACCATCATATGTGTAGCGCGAGCAAGCAATAGTAAGAGAGATTGCGAGCATGATCTCTATTGTTGCTTGCTGCCACGGTGTGAAGCTTTGCGCACATGCCGCTCG
>Ga0210059_1000997_pt1 | contig 40758 bp, 39 predicted proteins | sample Ectturendosymbi2_FD_188042 | JGI IMG/M metagenome (GOLD analysis project Ga0210059, IMG submission 188042) | Ecteinascidia turbinata endosymbiont from Florida, USA - Sample 2 (SPAdes) (version 2) | ecosystem: Host-associated > Tunicates > Ascidians > Unclassified | place: Key West, Florida... | reverse complement strand
CCCCCCCCTTGAGCTAACTTTATTACCTGCGCAAAGGAAATTAATTGTTTTCGCATGCTTTTTGCTTGTTAATTTGTCGACCTAATGCAAACATCACGGCATGAATTTGCATGCAAATTTCAAGTTACATTGTAAACGGGCCAAAAAGTAATAATTAGGTTTTGGTGGGAGTCAGGGTTATCGTCTGCATCCAGAAACTATCTCACCACTTTTTGCAGACGTTTCGTCCACTACGCATGTTTAAGATTGTGTTCCGCGATAGTTCGCTTTATCGAAAACATTTGTCTTAGTTTTGTCTGCTATGGCTAAGCAGCGCATGCGCTGACCGCAGTGGCTACATTACCAATTTCTGTAGCATGATAAATTTGTTGCACGAGCTCAAAAACAGCAGTTGTTAAAATAGAAGCATTCAGGCATTTGATTATGTCTCAGCAGGGAAAAAGGAAAATTAAAAATTTGCTGGACTTCTATTCATAACAAAAATCGAACGTTTACTTGTGTACTTCATGCGCGTTCTCAATTCTTATGTAGTTTAGCAAGATTCGATCTTGCAAACCGGAATGTGCGTCAGCAAGTCCAGCTGCACACCTCTACTCCACTGCTCGTATTCGACAAGACATCAGTGCATCCTGATTTTGCAGTTGTAAATTGCTCTGACGCAGTGATGAACGTGTTTTACTCCCCTGTTTTAACGCGCAGCCTGATATTTTTGCAGTTATGAACTGCTGTGTCGTAGTGTTGAGTGTATTTTCCTCCGATATCCTAACCTGGAGCGCTGATAGTTTATATTCAGTTCAATGGCACATAAATTAAGGGGCGTGCGTATAGCCGAAGATGCATATTATGTCAACAAACTTCGCCAAAACGTTGGTTTATAAACATGAATATGACGTCATATTGTGACGTCACAAACAGCGCACACCAAATACAAACGACCACCATATGCCACTGAATGAACCCCCCCCCTGAAAATTTTCTGCGTACGCCACTGCAAGTTGCCATTAGTTATTCGAAACGCATAAGGTGAAGCAATTATTCTTTAAGCTTGTAAAAGCAAGAAATTATTAACCATCAGCGAGGGTGAAACATCGAACCTGAGCAGGATAATCAAATATCCACTGTTCGCGAGGCTTTTCCTCGTAAGTGACCATTCCTTCTGTCATCTCTTGCCGAACGGTGGATCGCATGACCTCCATAAGCCGGTACAGCCAGGTCTCAACAGGTCCAACGCATTCGCAGACTTGGTCGAAGTCGACGTACCTGGTTGTAAAGTGAGCGTGCTGTTACAGCAAAACGTTGTGAAGGGCTACATTGTGTCGCCGCTTTCTAAAACATACACTGGAAGAATTTCCACACAAACTTGTACTAGCCAAACGTATGTGTGGCAGGCATGTCGTCGTTATAATTATATTCACGATTTTTTGAAATTACTTACTCCTTTTCTTTGCTGTACATGCCCAGAGCGGTCTTGGTAGGATTTCCACTCTCGTCCTCCTTAAATTTGAGCTTAGCCATGTTGTCGAACAGTTTGGCGAGATGCCTGGATACCGCTACCGGGTTGGTGCCTGTTAATCAAAATGAGACCGCATTAGATTCAACCACAGGCGCCAGGCGAGTACTTTGTTGTTCAACTGAAAGAATTTGGAATAACGCTTCGATTTTGGCAAATCTGGCAGGGGGTAAATCGCCCCTTGACAGTTTTCCACCAAGCATTTATTTAAAAAAAACGAATAAGTTTGCTAGAGAAAAATATTCCCCCAATTCAAATAGAATTTTTTCCAATGCGCAATAACAAGCGGGAAGAAATAACGTGAAAGCTTTCCGAAACGCAATCTTTACCAACCTTGAAATGCTTTTGCGTCATGACTCAAATTAAAATAGTGGTTGTTTAGAAAAGTTACAAAACAAGACAACTTTTCTGCAAAATCCGAAGCAGTTTTTTTTTGGTTTTCAAAGAAGTGGTAGATTTCGGTAGAGTAGCATAAAGGACTTATTCAAGATTTAGTCAGCTTTCTTCAAGCAAACTTTGATATTTACATCGCCTAGTATGATAGCCAGCGGTGGTACTTTTCATTATCGACTTTGCAGAAGGTGATCTCCGCCTTTGATCCAATCATTTGAAATTAATAAGGTAAAATTGGGAATATTCATTTCAACACGTTCGTTGACTTTATCGTTTATTTCAAATTGCGAGACGTTTTCCAAAAGCTTTTATTTTCGAAAAAAACGTGAAAGATGCATGTCTGCAGAAATTAATCGCTTTCCCCATTTACAACCTCTTTTATCTGTGCGTAAACACGTCTGTTAGAGTGCAAATGCTTACTCACTTCGTCAGCAGCTAGGAAGTCGAATATTTACCGTTTGACAAAATGTCCAGCAGATCTGCAGAAGAAACGAAGTAGAACCGAGGAAAAGCTAAACGCTTCGTGTCGAGGTACTCAGCCAGGGCCTTCTCGCATAGGGATAGTCGGCTCTGGATGTTTTCAAGTTTGTCGTACAATCCATCCTTGTTGGTGGCTGCCACCACGTTGGGAGTTGATTCCATCCAAGCAACGAGTTCCTAAGTACAAACGCACAGTCTATGGTAACATTTTTGTAAGCACAGTTAATCGCCTCCAATTCTATCGCAAAAGAGAGCGAATAACTTTCGCGCACAGAGGTTAAGACACTCGTGCTGGATGTGTTGAAAATCAGCCAATACTTGGCTAAACACTAATGCAAATTTATAGCACAGTCAGCCCTGCTCACAAAAAAAGTTTAAAAACATTTTGAAACAAAATTTTCAAAAAAACAAATTCTTAAAAATAATTAATTTCTTTGGTACACGAAAAGCGGAAGTGCTAAATAGCCTTATAATAAATACTACGGCCAAAGCAAACGATACAACTGACATCTTGCAAACGTTTCGATAACAACTGTTATCATCTTCAGTGCATAGCAAGATCACTGCAGTTCTATTGCTATGCACTGAAGATGATAACAGTTGTTATCGAAACGTTTGCAAGATGTCAGTTGTATCGTTTGCTTTGGCCGTAGTATTTATTATAAAATTAATTTCTTAAAGTCAATATCACAATAAAATCCTCCAAAAATGCTGAAAGTCACCACCAACGCCAAGTAACAAAAAATATCACAGTTTTTTTGTTCACACTTAATTAAAAGAAGGTAAGACAAGTTTAAGAGTTCACCCACCAAACGTCGGGCTAACAATCTAATAAGAAACACTTGGTAACCTCAAACTCAAAATAAACTGTAATGCACAGGTGAAGCGCAGCAAAAGTATCGTCAGAGCATTCAACGTTTCTTTCTACTGCGATGAAGTCACATTTAGCTGGAACTTCCCACCTTAAAGTCTATGTCGATTCCTTCGAATCGCTTCGAATCTTCGGGAAGCTGTGAACGGATATCTTCTGATCCGATGAAAATAGCTTCAAGGTAGGACCAGGTTCGCTGCACCTCAAACCAGATGGTGATCACAGAGTCTGCAGTGGATAGTTTTTTCTGCCAACCAGACACTTGGTCCAAAAAGTACGCAATGTACTTCGATGTCATCAGGTTTTGCAATTGTACCTGAATAAAAATACGCATTGTTACAAACATTGCATTTTATGCGTGGGTGAACCATCAAACACACTTGCAGCTGCTACACCCAACTGTAAACACAAAACTTGAATGATATATTGCCAACCCAAAAGCAGCAACTCATTCTGGCAAACTCTGATTGCTGCAAGCATGCTACGATAAAGAACTTTACAAAGCCATTTCTCGATATGTTATTCTCCAAAACTTTTAAGATCAACAAAAAGAATGTGGCAAGGTTTTGCTGATAAAGATTTACAAAAACGCCAAACACACCTGGTTTTCTTCAAGTGTTTCGATCAGCTCCTCATCAGATTGCAACAGCGGAATCTGCGTGCGGCCATGCGGCTCGTACTGAAACTCCATAGCGCTCCACGTGACGTCCAGTTCTTTCAGAATCTGCGAAACCACGTGTCAAGTAACCGTTGTCTGTATTCAAGTAGATCAAGCACAGTGACCCACAGCTTGAAAAGGACTCACCTTTTCCATGCCCATTTCTTTCACGGCTTTGTCGACGATGCCACGGACCTCGTCCTCGAAGTTGTGCAGGTTGAGTTTCAACAAGTCTGCCAAATCTGTATCATCATCCATTACAAACTTGACCTGCGTTCGAATGGGAGGTTACAGATAATATTCTTAATATGGTCAGTGCGTCGGGGATTTGAAGTGGTTGTATTTCAAAACAGAAAATAACCCTACTTCATATCAACACGTTGAAATAAGTTTTTATAATTAACGAGTGAGTAACAAATTTTACAATAAAAAGAGAAAACCAGCATCCCAACGTTGAAGGAGTCAACACATAATTTATACCACGATGTCTATGCTTGAACTGATGATGACAATTGCAAAGACTCTTTGACGACATAAACAGAACAAACGTGATTAGGTGAAAGCAGCGACTGTCGTGTATTAGCATTCGGGCAGGTCTTAGCTGCACTAGCAAGATGTCTAGATTCGAGCTCTCTAATTGCGTTTAAAGATTTGCACTGAGCGAAGTATTGACAACTGTCAGTCGACTGTGAGCAAAAATCGATGGTCTTTGTTAATTGCGCAAAATTATACTGAATTATTTTAGAAACTGGCGCTAAATGCTTGTGACAAATGAAAGCAGGATACTTTTCTTCATCACAGAACACGGGAGTTGGAGGTGTACGCTTTGGGATAGTGTTCTGGAACAGGATGTTTTTCAGTCGATTTTACGTTGCAAGGGAGACAGAAAGTTCGGTCCTAGCAAGATTGCTGGAGTCATACACGAAGTACAAACACTGGTTTAGGCCACATTGACAGCTTTAGGTCTTTCACACATCAATCAAACGGCACCTTGGTAGCTTGCATCAACTGCTGCCAGTGACGATCACGGATGGCAGGATTCTGAAGCTCGCTGACTGCTCGAAGTGATGTGATCATGTTCTTGACAAGTGAGTCAAGTCCGCCAAAAGAGTCCCAAGCACGCATCTGGAATGCGAAATAAACCATCAAAACAGCGGTTACGAATTGGTGTTTCGCAGCACCACCGAATACAGCTGAGTTTATGTGATGCAGTCTGGCAAAGCTTGGCAACCTTCGCATCAAATAGCACATTGCAATGCTTTTTGAAAAATAGCGAGAGGACATTAGCTTGAAAAGCTGGTGATGTCAAAAAATCTTGTCACGAATAAATGAAATGCACCTTATTTTTCTCACGATCACTCTCACCAGCATCTTATATTTGCAATTTAGCCATCACTCCCATCGAACTAAGACAAAAATATAACCGCAAATTATTTCGTTGCCATTTATTTTTATGTGCAGTGCCCGCATCTGAAGGTAGAGGCTGGGATATCCATCTCGTGCCCTGCGACGTAAACGCCGCCTTTGTTTGATCAAAGGCGATTTCGCTCAACAGCTCCTCAAAAACGGGTGGATTTTACGCCGAATGCCGTAAAGGAAATTAATAATAACATAAGTTGTTTTCGCAATCGTACCACGCAAACGCGTATGGCGCATTTGAAGCTTTACACATTAGCGGGGTTGGAGATGTGCGAAACCTTATTGCTGCGAACTTGTTTCTGTTTGCGCCCTACAAGAACTTGAGAAACTCTGTACTGATACAGTCAACACCATTTAGCGGCAAATCCAAAATTAACTTCCTGCAGCAAAATTGAAATTCACTCACGACAAATAGAAAAAAAATTTAACTTCACAGCCATGAAAATGTGTGTGAGATAAGTTGCTAACTGGTTTCCTTATTTTTTTCATTGCATCTACTGCTTTAACTAAACTTTGAAAGCTAAAAACCTAAAAAAATCATGTGTTGTAAGAGCTAGTGCACTGCGTAAAAGAAAACAATTCTCTTGCCCGTTGCAATACATGTCTTTCCTCAAAACTTAAGAAAACGACCGTCTCTGCCTGAAACATAATATGCAAAGCATCAAAATCACCTCTTTGTCAAGCGCTCTTATGTCTTTAGCAAACTTCTTGCAATCCAGTTCCATCTGCTCGACGTTGATGTTGGCCCACTTGGTGGTCTTCCAGTCTTCGATGCTTGTTTTCACCAAGGTGATCATGTCCCATAATGCTTTCAGCAGGACAACCTTAATACCGACCAAGGGTTTTACTATCTCAGCGATTGCTTTTGCTTTAAGGAGCCTTTGGCTAAATTCAACAACCCATCAAAATTTTCCCGTTAGTCGACCGGCACAAGTTGCTTGATAAGCATAGAAAGTTTCAAACCAGCATAAAACATTGAAATAAAGGCAAAAAGTGAAAAATTATGGTTGAAAGCTGTTTACAACCATCTTTTAGGATCACTCGCTTCTTCTGAGTTAATTCTTGCACCAAATTTAATGAACTACATATAATCTTGTGTTGTTTATTGGTCATTTTTTAACTGATGACGGAGTAAGCTCCTAAAACGTTAAAAATGTCTTATGTTTTTTCTATGTTTTTCAGGTTTTCAACACAAATTTACGGAATGTTTGTTCAGTTTTGGGTAGATCAATATCAATCCGTTCCACGGCCCTATCGGAAGGCGTATTGTCAAAACACATAAAGCAAAGTGATACCAGTAGCAAGGGCGTCTGAAGGATTTTTTTCATGGGGGTCAACAGTGGTGAAATTTCAATTTAACAATTCGAAACTAAGAAAAAAGCATTTTTTTGCTAAAACTTTAATAGCAAAATATCTAATATCAAAATACAGGGGGAACAAGGCATCCATTGCATCCTACCTTCCGACGCCCATGGCCAGTAGTTATATCCTGTTGCTACATTGTAAAAAAGTACCACGTGCCAGGTATTTTTATAAGTACTGAGGAGCTAATACGAAACAATCACCTAACTAATACGGTCTATTCTACATACATGATTATCAACTTCACACAAAACAAATCAGCGACCTAGTGTACCCATACCATTCGGCAATATATTCCTTTTCGCAACTTTTAAGTGCGATGTTAATCATGAAAAAAATTTTTGAACAAAAACAGTTCTTTTCCACAGAGTTATAATATTCCATGTCAGGTTCTGCGGTCGTAGTGGCTAACCTCTCGCCGGCATTGCTTCATCTGCTTGAATTCCGGCGCGTTAATTTCGAAGATGGCGGCAGCTTCGTACAATTTTTTCATCTCGTTTTCCATGGCAGTGATTTCCTCGTGGCATCGATCCAATTGGTGGTATGGCCGGTCGGCAACGAAGCGGAACGGAGCGTCTTTACGAAATCGTTCTCTGAACTCATGTTGCTGCACCTGTTAAAAGCAGCCACATAACTCACAGCTGCTACGACCAAAATCTTTCATTTATGGTTTCTTGTTTTATTTCGGAAGTATATGTCACAAAAACATAAACCCTCCGCATTTCTCAGGAAAACTAGTCGTTGAAAAACAAACTACAACGGTGGAAAAACCTTCTTAGTGACGCTGGTTTCAAATAAGAAGCGCTGAGAAACATAATCGTTACTCAAACCGGTTTTGTTGAGCATATTACACTCAGTCACTGGTTTTATTACATAAACTAGGATTTCTGCCGCTTGCAGTAGGTTACTTACAAGTAACTTACGTCTGCGTCATCTTGTCTAATCACAAGTCAACCCCTCTGCAGTTTTAAAGAGTTTTTGCTCTTGCAGGCGCTCCCATATGCAGTTGCACGTGTCAGGAGTTTTGTGGATGTGCTTTGAACGTGATTTCGATCATGTTAATCAATCAATCCAACGACATCATAAACACTGCCTTCACGAAACTAATGGATATCTACAGTAATATCCAGCTAGGTCTAACTAATCCATGCTTATTTGTTTCTTAACGATTGTTGTGACGACTCATTGCTCCATCGGAAGTACTTCAACACAGAAGGAAAAGATACTCTGATTCCCAACTATTTAAAATTCCAACTATTTCAAAGGACTTTGCATCCTACTTCGAAGACTCGTGAATACGAACTGAAATAACATACGTCGAACGTGCTGCACTTTCTTCGCAAGATGGCGACCTCGTTCGACTGCAGCGGTGCAACAGCCTGCTTGACAGTGGCAGCGGTTTTCTTTGTGTTGTTCCATTTTTCGGGAAGTTCCTGGCGAAAAGTTTGAAAAGTTTTTGATTATAGGTAGATTGAGAATAGCACGTTGAGCGAACGCCATCAAGACAAAAACAAGCATGAAATGTGTTTGGCAAATCAGCAGCACGGCAGGAAACCGTTTTGCGTGAACATTAAAGTGCAGATTTGGTTTACTTCCAGCTGCTTGTGAACATCTTCTGGCATTTCTTGATCGTATGTTTTCAACAGTTCAATGGTCTGCTTAAGCGGTTCGAACATTTCGTCAGTGGTCGTCATTCGAGCCTTGACAGCCTGAAATCAATGCCAAAAATAACAGCAAAGGTCAGATGAAAGACTTCCAGCTACAAACAAAGAAGACGCCACTTGTAAAAATTCATCTGCAACACAGTCACCCAAAAATCGTACCCGAAGGTTTTCGATGACGTCGACCAAGCTGTCGTAATCGGGCTGTTCGCTGATCTCTACTGACATGCCTTTGTCAACCACTTTGATGAAACTGTCCAGGTCCGCCAAACTGTGAAAAAAAGCACTCGTCTTTGTCAGTCTATGGAACACAAAGCTAATTCGCATGCAATGTTCAAGCATTAATAGCTTCTACTCGCTCGAATCGGTGTGTGCGCAACGACAGATAAAGCTGACAACCATTTGTGTATCTGCAACGTATATGTTTGTTCGCGGAAAGGTGACGACAGAAATGTGAAGTCCACAACAAACGAAGTTGCTTTCAAAACAGATTCAGGTGTAATCTTTCAGCATGCATGATCAGTCACTCGCATAGATGACTCCATCTGAGATCTATCAAGTGTGCTTGTGTTGTTTGACACATTTGCGAAAATACGCAGGCTCCACAGATGGCGTTTGTTTGCAGGACCAAGAGAAGTGTTTTAAGATTTACTGAGAAGTGAAGAAGAAGCAAACAGAAATCAACTTGAAAGCACGCACACTACAAAACTACTTTTTACACACCGTTTTCCACGAGATCTGTATTGCAAACAACAAATTGTGTCGATTAAACCAGCAGATCCAAATGCAATGAACGTTCACCTGTTTGTCACGTGATCAATAAGGTGCTGCTTAAACATGAAACTCCAGCGCTTGATGATGTTGAGCACCGCTTGCTTGAAAGGTTTTGCGTCAACTCTGAACCAAGAGTCGAACACGGCGATGGGGTTAATCTCTTCCACCTCGCAGTATATTTTCTCGTATGTGTCGACCTTTCAAGAAATACGGACTGCTTAAACTTTTTCATCAAAAAAGAAGACAAAGCCTCAAAATATCACAGACAGTGATTCCGCAGATTTTACACGTCGTCTGGCTACAAACGTATGTACAAAAATGAAATGCCTCTCACGCAGTGCAATTGGTTGCGCATTCATAAAGAATATTTCACCACACAGCTGTTTTTTTAATAAAGAACCAAAGCAAGGGTTAGCGTAGAGCGTAAGTTGACACAGAGTCGTCGAGTGTCGCAAATCTTCATGTCACCTGATCCTTGAACATGTCCAAAGTGGGAGGGTTTTCGGGCACACCTTCTTCCGCGTGCGCCTCGATCTCCTCTGTCGTCAACACGTGGCCGTAGGTAAGGAACTGCTTCATAAACTCGTTGCGATCGTCAATCCACAAGTAAGCGTAGTTGTCGAAGCTGTTGGCAGACGAGCCATTGAGTAACTTACACAATACAACTAAAGTTTGGTGGAAAGTCAGGCAGGTTGATTCAAGAACTGACACATCCTTTTTACTATTGTGTGAGCAGTGATGCGGGTAAACTAACTCATTCCATTTATCCTTTGAAGCCAGGAAAGTGTCCTAACAAAAAAGAGGGGAAGAAAAGTAGAATGTATTTACAAAAACTTTCAGTAAATGCTGTGAAATCAATATCAATTTGCGCTATATCAATATCAATAAATGACTAAGATCAATATCAACAAATGTTGCAACCAACATCAAGTGTTAGTGAGGGCGAAAAACAAAAAAACGACTTACTTGCACAAAATACTTGAAAAGCAATCACATGAGTTTCACTTTACCTGTTTCTGTATTCGCATGCTTTATCCATTACTGTTTGAACCCTTTCCATCAGCTCATTCTTCATGTCGTTCAAGTCTGCCATGTCTTCCATGTCGGCCTGTAAAAAAAATTAACAAAAAGTTTTTATTCTACCCGAACGATCAGCACTATCACATCTAAGCAGTGACGCAGGTGCTTCTGCTGTTTCATGCCTTGGTTTCAACAAACAAAAACATACGTGAGTTACTAGGAATGAAAGAATACAATTTAACGGAAACACTTTTAGCTTGTAACATGCGCGGGCGAACATGCGTGTTTGTTACCTCCTTGCTTGTGTGGAGTTGAAAAGCGGGGGTTATACGCGGAAGCCCTCAAGCTACTGACAAAAAATAATTAAGGGTATATCACTGAATTTGCAGCACGCACCAGGTAGTTCTCGGCATCGCGGTCCAAAGCAAGGCGGGGAATCAGTGACGCCATTGCGTAGATGTCTTTCAACAGCCCGTCAACCAACTCAAAAAAGCCGTCTTCTGTGCCCTCATCAAGTGATGGCCTGCAACATAAATTGCAGTCAGTGATAATCTCGGTTCTTGATAACTGCAGCTACCTTCAGAAAAAATTGCAAAGCACAGACTTACTTGAAAACCATATCCGGAGCGTTGAGCTGTAGCAAAGCCTGAAACAAAGGCGGCATTCCCATTTTAGAATCCGTCTGCTGCAGAAGAAACTTCATTGAACACTCGATGGCGTTAAAACATCCATCGATGACCATGTCGTCAACGTACAAGATGTAGTTTTTCCACGTTTCGGAGTCCCCTGATGATTTGAAGAGCTTCTTATTTTCCTGTGGAAGGGGTCGTTGCCAACGATTAGTAAATAGCACAGGAACAGCAGGAGGGTGCATTGTTTGGAGTCATGCAGAGCAGGGTTGAGTAAGCTTTTGTTTCTTGCTCATTTCTCTTTTTTTGCAACCGACCTGATGTCACACAGCAATAAAGCGCAATCCCAGGCAAGGCACAAACAGCATCGAAAGTTTTCTGTCGAGGAACGCTCACCTCGACCAATGCGTGGATCGCTCCTGCGTTCTCCTTTATCAGAGCGTACCGCTTGGACAAGCGGTCTTCTCTGTCATCAAGGCTTAGAAGTCCGTCCTGTGTAAACAGTAATTGTAAGCAGTGGTTAAGAAAAGAGAAAAATGTGGCCGAAAGATTTTCCAAACTTCCTTTATGCTCTGAAAATGTTTACAGAGAAGATGGTCATCAATCACAACCGAGATGCTAAAGCCATCGGCTCCCTTGCAACACCAACTTTCGTATCTTAAATTGCTAACTTGCGAATAAGTGTTTAAATGCAATTGCGACTTCATCATAACCTCAGTGTGCTTCGCAATCAGGTTCCGGTGTCTATTCCACGACGACTAATCTGATTTACAATATGTACGCCTTGTTTCTCTCAAAAAAATTATGGATTGATGAGACCACCCCAGCAAATCAAAACACACGTGTTCACGGTTTTATTACCTCTCCTCTTTGGTTTCCTTTTTCCTTTGGTAGTTCTGGGTTTATTTGATTTTCCCTTCGTTTTTGCAGATTTCATGTCTATAAATTTTAACTTTTTGTCTTTTTATTTTTTTACTTGTCTGATTACGGAGTTTTTTTGCTTTTATTTTTGCTCGTATTCTTTTTTGAGTGCTTCTTGACTTTGTTTTGTCATTTTGTGCTGGCATGTTTATCTGCTTCTTTCTTAATTTCGGGATGTTTTGTTTTCTTTTTCGCCCTGTAACCATGTTCTTGTAGTGTTTTAGCTGACTGCTGTGCAGTAATACTAATGTTCACATGAATATACGCAGATACTGCCAATAATTTTATTTACTTTAGGTTCAAGTTGGGTTTACAACTAGTAACCGTGCTACGAATTTCGATATAAACCCAGCAAAACTCCTCGGAGACAATCTAACCATAAAATTGTTTACCAAGGCTCTTTACAGAGCGTCGATGTTGAGCTCCGACTTGCAAAGCCCCAAGTTTCCATCTGAATTTTGTTGCGGTTTTCTGAACATGCTCTAGTAGCTGGGAATACCGTGCTAGTTGTTGCTTCGCTTGCTTCATGTCGCAGTTACGTTTTGATTTCGCTGATTGTTGTCGCATTTTGTATGATTTTAACGTAGACTTGTTATGTGACGGAAGGGTTTGGGATGGTTTTACTTTCGGTAATTCGGATTGTTCATAGCCCTATTTGAATAAGGACTGAGGACGCGCAATTTTACGTGAAATCGATTTCCTGTTAAAAATTTGCTGGTCGATTCCTTGCTTACACCCATCGCGGAAAGTACATACTTGTTCATAGCCCGTGACAAGTCGCGAACATCCACAGACCCATCGCATGGCTGCGGCAATATGCTCTATTTTTGCGATGTTATATCACTTGCGTATATCTTGTAGCCACCTGCAATGTTATTTTTGTTTGTTACGTCAGTGTACACTTGATAGATAGTTTGTTTTGCTTAGTTGCTCCTACGGTGGCCTTTTCATTTCTTATGTAAAGTGGGTAGCTAATATTGCATTCTTTACAATTAGATTCTCTTAGCTATTATCTTTGCTGTTTGTGGGCTTTATTTAATTCTATTTTGTACTTCATGCAATTCGCAGAGCTGATTTATGCCTACTCCGTGGGCGAAATATATACTCTGATAAGATCACAATGGCTGATTCTTGGTTGTGAAAGAAATCTTTTCGATAGACATCAAATCAAAAATTTTAAATATTTTGACAAGGTTAGACTTTTCCTTCAGTATAGCCCGACCGCTCGGCAAAATTGTTTTGCCTTTTCCCAGTCTATCATTAGATTCCGTGAAACTTGGCAAAGAATTCTTTGCGATTCCTGACCTTTTTGTTTTCTTTTCTTTCGAATAAAGGCAAGACCCAGCCTTCCATGATCTTGTTTATTTTGGTGACGTTGTCCTTCGCTTGCTGGACGCGTTGTTCAAGATCGTGCACTTCGTCGCGCACGCTTTGAATGTATTCCCAAACGCCTGGGCAATCAAGTGAAAACATTGGTGTGCATTTTACTGTACAAGCCACAGTTACCATAAAACAATTGTACAGACACAGGGTTAAATTTACTTTTCAATTCTTTGTTTGGTTTTAGCTGGTAACGAAAAATCTAGCATCTTTCTATTTACACTTTTCGCAACTTTTTCGTAAAAAAAGGCAGTAGAGTATCGTAATTGCCAAAACCTAAAAGCATAGTCGCCTTTCATCATAGATTAGAACAGTGGTTCTCAAACTTTTCTACACGTTGACCCCCAATTAAAGTATGCAATTTCCTGTAGACCCCGTGGCTTAGCCCCACAGTTACTAATACAAGGAAAGTATGCGTCAAAAAAATCTGAGTACTTTTTACTTTGAATGCATGATGAAATAATACACAATCCGAAAATATGCTTAGAACATAGGGGCCATGAGCCATTCAGTGACCCCCATTCGACCCCGTGACTATTTATCAACCCCTTGGATGGTCCAATTGATCCCTGGGGTAGATATCTGTGGCGTATCTATGCAAAGTGGCCCCTATGGCAAAATTTAAATCTACGCCCTTGCTAATAATTTAAATATTAAATGTAGGCACAATTTTTACGAAAGACAAGCCATAAAGAAAATATTTGTTTTTTAACTGAAAATATTTGTTTTTACTTTTTCTTTAAACTTTTCAGAAAATAAAATATAAATTATCCATGACGACTACAACATACTTCTATACTCATTTATTTTTATTATGATAAACATCAATAAGATTCAAATAATAACGTTATCGTAGTCTATATGTCTACATATTGTTGCCTGACAAAATTGTATATCTTACAAAAAAATCAAACAACATATTGCAACTGCAAACGACAGTTTCTTTTGAAACAAAAAACATTCAATCTGAATTGTGTAATAAACTATTTAATGTAAGTCATCTATCACTTCTGTTCAAAAAACACAATTCCATCGAGACATAAACATATCCAGCCGTTTAATTACACAAAAATGCTAAAACAAAACAACAGTTACCGTGCCTTTATTGAAGCAAAGTCGTCTATGATGTCATTAAAGTACAGCAAGCGTTTGCTGTTTCCTCCCTTTCTATTCTCATCAAAGCTACATCACATAACCTTCCCTGACTTATTGTTAATCAATGAGGCACGGAGGTATGAAAGGACCAGTTTCAGTTTACTGAAAGATCGTTAGCAGCTTGCAGTAAATACTGTATAACTGCCATCATTAGCATTATTTGCAAAGCAATTCGAAGAATGTCAGGAGGACTTCAGGACGCGATAATTTTAAGTTACACTACTTGAAACCAGCATTTTGCCATCTAGACTCTTCTCTTATAATTGCTTGCCATCTACATCTGAACTGTACACAGTTCCTAAACTGTCACACGTAGATTTTAGTTCCTCACAGTCAGGACCTTTTCACAAGGCATTAGACATCGAACAGAAAGCCAAATGTGGACAGAAAAAGCTAGCTCTAAACAAGAATAACAAATCTCTTGCATGAGATAACATTTTTGCTCAACTAGTGCGACAACGATACTAACTGCTAATTTTTTGAGGACGAGTTAATGTTCTTTACCCTAGTCTCCGGACTGGAGCATTATATTCAGCCTATTTATCGGACACTCGTGGCGATCAAAGAAGTTTCACAAAGCCGGAGTGGGACGCAGTAATTTAAGTAATTTGTATATCTGTACAACCTCAACAGTAGTTATTTGTGTAACAGTCAGATTCTCCCAGCCACGGACTTAAACTCGTCTCAGCCAGATTCTGACTTATCTTCTTGCCTGAAATGCAGCAGTACGGAATGACTTATCCTTGCTTATAGCGTGAGAAGGACGAAGTCTCGTAGATATGGCAAGCGAGCGTTCTTGTTCTGTCACAATGTCTGACCTTCGTGCTACATAGCATGTCACAATACCACAGTTTTGTCATAATGCTTAGTGGTGCTGGCGTAACACGCCTGACTTAATGCCTTAGGTAAGAGCGCGGTGTTGATGCAGCTTTGCAGTTTATGAATGCATGGGGAAGGGGCATAATGAGATGAGGCAAGAGGGGCACAATTCCCCGGGCGCCGAATCATCATGGACGCCCCGACTCACTGCGTGGGGCGACGAAAAGGCCCAACAATGTCACAAGTACTTTCTTCATAACAGTACATTTGCTTCGGAAAGACATCAGGTTCGAACATGGGGGTGCCAAACTTGGTTATTGGCCCGGGCGCCATCTAACCTTGTTACGTCCCTGGCATGGGGCACAAAATAGAGGTTCAAGAAACTGTACATAAAGGTTTTGATTTTTGCCAAGCTATTTTTTCGCCCCCGTCAGAGTGGCACCCACGGCACGTGCCATGCCTACCATACCCTAGATACGCCACTGGTAGATATCCACCAATTTGAGAACCTCTGGATTAAAGAGTCTAAACTGGGTGAAACTTGGCGGGACACTTTTTCGTTTGCCGTTGTTATTTGTTGGTGAGCAGTAGTCAGTCAAATGCAAAGCTTGAGCGATGTGCGAGCACTGTGAAGTTTTGAGGAAGGGCGAAATGCTGATTAAAATATTTTTACCAGTGAACAAAGTGAACATTCGCTAAATGGCGGCAGCACAAACTTTCACTTCAGATGCACTGTAACACAAGATGTAGGCGTGAGAATTGCAATGTAACCAGCTCTAAGATTCCGCCCTACACTCGTCTCTCAGTTTGCAGACGAGCAGCATCTCAAAAGCAAAAGAAAAAGTCACTCAAATTTTCCTCGGCAAACTTGCTTTTACCTTCGCTCTTCCAGCAGAGCTCACTCTCTGCTTTCGCCAAGTGACCATCGATCGTGGTCAATTGCCCTTCGATCAGTGGGAACTCGACGTCGAGGATTGTGTTACGAGTCTGCAGTCAAAAATGGTAATAAAAGCTTCTTTCCGGACAGCACAAAAATCTAATACATTACCAAAGCTGTGTTGAACGTGGGTAGACATAGTAGACAAATTCAATGCGGAGAACTAAACTAGTCAAAAAGAAAAAAACACCCAAAACTTAGCAGAAAAAATATTTGATATAACGTTTCGACCACACATCTATACCTTCTGCCTCACCTTATTGTACCATTGTTGCGTGAGGTCCAGGTTGGCAACATACTGCCGGAACGACTCTTTAGCAGCGAAAATCTTCGATGCCTCTTCAGGAATGTCGTCGCTGTCTCCAACGTCCAGGTACTTTACCTCGCGCAGAACGCTCACAAGCTGCAACAGGGCTTGGTTGGACAAGATGCGGCGCAAATGCACACAGGACTCGCAACTTACAGGCACTGATTTTGCACAAAGCTCACTCGAGCCTTCAGCTTGCAACTGGCGTATTTTCATCATTTCAAAGATCGTTTAGAATGGGAAGTTTTGTGTTTGGTTTACTGAAAAAGCAATTTAATTCATCCAGGTCTCGTTAGCGACAAATCACGAAACATCTCACGACTTGACCAAATCATCTCCCTTTGCCAGGTAATGCATAACATTTTGGATCAATTGCTGAAATAACCCATGTCACATCTATTGGTATACGTTACAGTTGTTGGTCATGACTAATGTGTCTTAATTGTAGACATCCAGGCATGTACCTATATACACTCCAATTTTTTAGAAGCCCTTGGTAAGGTAGATGGTTTGCTGTTATCATTAACAAATGTTATCATGCCGCTAAACATTCCATAGTAATCACTTCGGGCTTTTCCGTCTTCATCAACACTTACAGTGTGTACTTTTTGTGACAGCAGAAGTGTTTTTAAACGTATCGACAAAGCGTAGATTTTTGTACTCAACATTTTTCGGTGAATGCATAAAACAACTCGCTAAAAACGTCCTTTCGCTTCCTGTTGTTTATACAATATGATATTCCATACGTCAGCAGACGCCATCTTAAGTCAGTAGACGCCATGAAATCAACCGAAAGATGCACTACCAGTCAAAATGTGTATCGGTCAACTGAATGACATGCTCCAGCGTAAGCACTGTCATAAAATATCGTCACAAACTCGATTTGGTTCAAAAAACCACAGGCGACTGCTACGGACCTGCGGGTTGAAATTCACTGTCAGGAGCATCGTTTCTTTGTTTCTAGTGAGAAGCGGCTGTGTCAGGTTGTACTGCGACTTTTCGTCGACGCTGGCAGTCCACTGCTTGTACATCTCAACTTCGAATCTGCAAAAGATTGCGTCGTAATTTTCCGTCGCAGTGGCCGTTCCGATTTTAGCGATTTTTAGCATTAGGCATAAAGTGGCAATCGTGGCAAATCCAATTTTTTGTGCACTTTTGACTAATCGAAAGAAATTATTGGATTTTTGCTGTAGTGTGGCTTGGTAGAAACGCCACCAGCAAAACTCAGGAATATCGTTCACATATCTAAGCATTGCAGAACCATAAAATTTCCAATCGATCCAATTTCATTTCAGCATACACATCAACCTATGCATTTAAATGATATTTTGCTGTTCGTTTTCTCATAAAAGCCAGTTAGCCTTCGATTTGTCGCCAACTGATTTTTCTCGCGTTTCACGAAGAGTTTATACGCCCTTCGTGATTCCGGCTCCAAATAAAAGTCAAGGGCTTCCTCACAACGTTGTTTCTTACCCAGCCAATGTGAGAGCGCGCAGACTGCACTTACTGTTTCAGAAGCTGCATCATCTGCGTGTACTTCAGCTCCATCCGCTTACCTTCCTCAGTCTCCGTGATGCTGGGGAGAGAATAAACAACAATTTGTTTAACCATAAAAAATTCTGACGAATGAAAACGATACCAAACAACTTTTATCAGTATATGAGGTCGTTGAAATCATTTTCCCAGAAAACTTGAACAAAAAAGTAGCATGACTTTATTTACAACCTCTTTATTGAAATACGCAATGGTATATTTTGCTGTTCCTGTATAGTTGTATGCATAGTTCGCATGAATGTGAAAAAACAATAAAACCTGTTGAAAACAATACAGTTTTTCTCTTAAACTCGCGAAGGCGTACTCTTCCCTTTCTCATCAAAATATATCCAAAATGAGATGGACTGGCCATCTTTGGTTCAACTCACGGTTCGCTCACGTGACTGAAGCTGTTGTACGGAAACTGAATCCGATCTCGCAGTTCTTTTGACCACTTGATGGCGCCGGCGACCATAGGCATGTTCTTGTTGACGGGATAGAAGCCTGAGTGTGTACCAAACGTGCAAGAAAAATCGTCATAACAGTTTAAAATAAATGCCAACATAAAATTTGGATCAAAGGTGGTGTGGTTCGTCGTATTCAAACAAAAACTGTAAGAATATAAGAAAACAAGTTGGGTAATATTTACGCGTGCTGAAAACTCGAGAAGTCTCATAGACACACGGATCGCTTACGCAAATTAAGTTATGTACGAGCTTCAACGTTCCAAGGTCACAAAATAAAAGCGTTCAAAAAAAATAAGAGTGAAGTTGTTTGTAAATCGGTTATTGTTGCAATTCTCACCGGCGGTCATGAATCTTGCGAAATGACCGAATAATTGTATTTACAAGAACAAACTCGCAGAAATGAAAATTTTTACGAAGAGTGGACGATACAATGCCTGGCGCCAGGGCGAGTAGCTGCAAAATCTTTTATGTTGAGCCACTTCTTTTCCAAACAGAAAAAGCGCAACTGCAATATTTCAACCGAGTCACAAAACTGCCCAAAAACACGTTGGTGAGGCAGATCGTGCAGGTCGCGCTCAGGGCGAAGTGACGCAGAGTTCGCCCGAAGAACCGTGACGTAATTTGAAACCGCCGTTAGTTTGCTGCTCCGCCACCATCGGTAGAGGAAAAGCGGATTGAAAATCTGCATGATTGAATGGACTTCCATCAATTTGGTTGGCATGCTCGGACAGCTCGGTAATTTTTTAGATTTTTTTTGTTTTCTGCCAGCTGCACCGAACCAGGCAAAAAGTATTTTTGCATGGGTGCTGAATCGACCAGACTATCCCCACGCAAACCTCACACTGAACTAGCTGTATTGACTGGCATGTTAAGATCAGAACACTTGGGCGAGATTTTTCGAAAATGCGCTAAGGAGGTGGGAGGTTTTAAAGGCATCATATTCTACGTTAAGGATATAACGCACAACTCTGAAATACCCACCGTTTTCTCCTTTTTCCATCTGCCGGTCGTAGATGGCCTTCGCTTCGTCGAGCTCGCGATGGAACATTGTCAAAAGGCGCGGGTACCTCACAACCATGTCTTCCTTGATCAAGCTCCTGATGAAGCACGTTAAAGATTGTTATAAACAAACTTCTGCGAAAGTGTGAATTTCAAGCTGTTCAGCAAAGGAACTATAACCAACACTTTACGAAAAAATTCTGCTCTCTGCCAAGAAGCGCTTGATATCTTGTTTCACGTGTTTATACAACACAACAAAGAGTAATTTCACGTGATTGTCGTGATTCTTAAAGCTTTTGCCATTTCCCCACCTTCCAAGCAGCGACGAGAACATGGCAATCACTTTGAAGGCAGACTCAGTGGATGGACAGTCGTCGAAGGCCTGGGCGGCGATTGATCCCAGACGCCGATCGATGTCGGCGATCCGGGATTTGAAATGCTGGTAGTCGTGGTAAAATTCCTGCGCAGGGTTTCATGATAAGATTGTGTGCTGTTGAGATAACTGCTCTAAAAACTGCAAACAGTTAACACGTCCTTTTGGTCTAGCTAAAAAGTTTCGGCAATATTTCCTCATCATCAATTCCAACATTGTGTTAACGTGACGAGATCATTAACGTCATTTAAACAAGCTTTCTGGTAGAAAATGTTATCGAAAGTTGCGTGTGTCTATAATGTCAGCGCAGAATGAAAACCATAAAAGTTTCACCAAGCTGTCAGCAAACTAAGATTAAAAGTGGCTTACTAGTCAGAGCAAGTTCATGTCGAAATGAAAATGGGTAATCACGAACAATAATGCATTGGCCACCACATGACCCTTGAGATCAGCCAACTCCCCTGCATGCATCCGAGCATGTCATTGCGTGACGTCGTTAAACAATAAACAGCCCTTACTTCGCTAGACGGGTCCAGAGCGTCGTACTTGAGATCAGCGAATGCTTTGAACAAATTGTTGAATTCGTTGAACAGCGCCTCGACCTGGCCGCTGAGCGAGGAGCCACGCACTCCCCCGATTTCAACTTTCTCCAGTTTCAGCATGTCACCAGCGTCTTTAAATAGATCCTGGAAAGAAAATCTGAATATCGCGGACAAAGCTTGTGATGTCCAGATGAAGAACTGAAAGCGATCGCAACCTATTTTAACCCATCAAAGGCTGTTGAATCCGGAAAACTGGTGTCAAATTAGTGGATACGTTTGAAGGTGCAGCTCGTTTTGGCTAACGGTTTGCCTAGCGGTGACTCTCAACAAACTCAGGTTTCACAGTGGCAATAAGATGCTATTGTTTACAATTTTTTCTTGCAATCGCTTCATATCCCCAATAATAGGGTTTCATGAGTGGTCGGCGTTGTCCTATTTTCCCTTACCCAGATCCGTGGGGGAGATGGATACCTCCTTAATTGATGCTGCGTTGGTGACAAAGTCACTTGCAGGATCTTTTGTGAAGCTATCTTTTGCACCCATCCAATAAAGCTGAGCACCACGCTGGGAACACAGCAAGTACCTTAATTCAAGTCTTCAGTATGACCCAAGCTGGACGCATACCAGGTGTACCAACTACAAAGATGCGTACTCCATCACAATTGAACTGCTCACGAGCTGCTAGCCTTTTCAAACAGAACTGCTACCTTATTTGACTTTAAACATTTTTTAAACTACCAAGCAAGACTTGCCGAAACATCGTGAAGTCTCTGAAGAAATCTGTCAAATCTGGCAAATACAAGGCTATTGTCGAAGTCCCACAAGACAATGCTTCTTTCCATTCCTTCGAAAAAGCTCTCTAATTTGTCTTTGTGTTCCTGGTACGATTCACTATTGAAAAAAACAACAAAAAACTTGATTATTGCACTACGTCATATACTTTCTGCACCATTGAGAGATACCAAGATAAAATTGTGAGAAAGGATATGAGCGGACGTAAATCCGGGCAAGCACCGACTTGAGCAGTGAAGCCCAGACGCAGTGCTAGTTCAAAGAGCAGAGATTAAATGCATCAAGTGTACTTGACTGACGCGAAATTCCACATGAATGCGTGCGCTCCTGAGCGGGCCATCAATTTTGGGATCTTCAATTCGTGTACATTCGTATTCGGCTATTTAAAGCTCATGGGACAGAAAAGAAAAGCGTTCAACAATTTCTCGCGAACCGTATAATGACGCTTTATACTGTAAGACCGGATAAGCGGTTGAGAAAGCTTGGGAGAAAGACCAAGTCGTTCAAACTGACTTATAGCGATTGCGATTCGCAATTTAATCAAACGCGATGTTTACATGGTATCGGGCATAGAATTGTAATATAATTGGAAGCACTAATGGTGAAGGTGCTTACAGCATAACAGTTTAATTTGATTTAATGTTTTACAGCAGCAAAACTGTTTGGCTTTTAAATCAAGCTTAAGCAAATATATGCCTTACGCTAGCAATGTGTTCTTCGTATGGCAATCAATAAAGCGAAGAAACTTTGCACATACCCTTCTTCATAAACTACGAACACCACAGCCCATGTGAGCATTTTAATAATAATTTAAAGACAACAAAAACTCTTGTCGCACAAGCAAGACTTAGGCTAATCTACAAGCGTGTATACCAATCCAAGGCCAACCAAGAGTTTTCGAAGATATCCATTCATTCACGTCTTTCAAAACAACGAAATCTGACTTTTCCGATGTGGGTTTGAAAAAGCAAAGCTGTGGTTGATCAGAGAGGAAAAAATGTGTGAGATAGGCCTGGATATGCTGCTGATGCGGAAACGTTGGTTTCATATTGACAGAATAGTTTTTGATGGGTATAGCAGTGAAGGTAGATTGGGCTCAAAGTGACGCGATTATTTGTTTGTTTATTTATTTTTCCATAGTACTTTCGCCTGCTTTGGAAAAATCTATAGCAAGTCACGACGGCACAAAAACTCAACGTTCGACTTTCAATCTAGAGAACAGCTTATGTTTCGCCAAAGTAGGATCAGCTTCGTTATGAGTTTACTGCTTGAGTCTTGTTCGAGGAAGAAATTATTGTCTGCACAATCGGTTCGCTGTCTGCACAAAAACAAAACACCAACCGGAAGTTTTGAAGGACTTTAACTGCGAGTTTAACTTTCTCCAAAACTTCATCGGCATCCGATTTAAACAGGTCCTCCGGATTCAAGAAAGTGCGACACTAAAAAATAATAGAAGCCCGAAATTAAAACACAGACAATGGTTTGCTTGCGTTATGGACAAAGCGAAAGCGGAACACAAAATACGTTCATAAGTTATAGTTTTAGAAAAACTATATACCTGCTTTACGGTCCAAAGTTACGCGACCCTTAGTTTCGATTTTTGATTAGTGTCAGTAGCAAAAACAATACACGTAGAAATCGTCTTCACCTTTGATTCGCTTTACGCAGAAATAGATGCGGGACTACAGTTTGATATAATGGGCACAGGTTCAGACAGTACTTTACGTCTTTGCATACTTCACAGATGTTACCCATACCCAAAGACTTGAACAGCTGGCAGCAGGCTTAAAATGTTTTGTTACAAAGTATTTTAAAAGACTATATGTTTCTCTTCTTGAAACAAAAAAAATATGTTTCAAGCAACACACCGCCGCCAATCTTATTTCTCTACTGGACGAAAGAATACAGCTTCAGCATGAGTACCCTTTCTAATAAACATGATGGAAAATGCACGTCCTTTGAAGGTAATTTCTTTGCTTTGAAAAAATTTATTCGCTTGACAGTGGCATGTAACTCAGGTCGCCCTTACTCAGTGTCTATAAAGCAGTGAAGACATAAGCTGCTTGAATCGACCCCTGACTCAAAATTCGTTTGTTTGATTGCTTATTTCTTCAAACGCACACGTTGTTTTCAAAGGTGTGCACAGAAAAGAAAAGCTTAGGTTTTTTGCTCAAGTTTCTGTAGATATTGAAATTTGTCCAGGTAAAAAGCTTTTCAAAAAACACTGCAAATATTTTGCAATAAACCAACTGAATACACGCAACAAGCACACCTGGGCAATCAACATGTTGCAAACTTCTTGCAAGAGCACGATCAGTCGCGCCGGTGTGCTGTAAAATTTGCTGTGCGCCCAAAGCTTGCATATTGTCTGAAACAGGGGGCGGATGTACATCTGGTATTCGTTGAATTCGCGTTCCTCCAGGTCTTCAATCATCCATTTGAGCGCCTTAAGGTGAACGTGGATATCTTCCGCCTCGCTAAGCCCTGATTTTCACGGACAATATTAAAGCAATAAAAAAAATATTTGTGTAAGATCTATATTAAATTGCTGCGTTGTCACCAAACCATGACAAGAATGTGAAAAGTTTCAAACGTTCCAAAATAACAACACTAATCAGTTTTCAAAAAAGACAGTGTTGACAGAATCTCGGCGAGTACAATGCACTGCATACGATGATTGAAAGACATGTATAGCACAAGTTGACAACAAGCAAAGAGTATATTCAAAATAAAACCTAAAGAGAACAACTGCGCGTATCGTGAACTGTGTGACAAAAAGAAACTAGTCCTTAAAAATATGATGCCAACGACACTGTGTTGATGCGTCGCTATTGGTCGTGAAACAAATTGATGTCCCAAAATAACCTACAGTTAATCTTTCTCGAGTTAACGCTTCAGCTACACTCAGTGAAAACCGTTTCACTTTTGCCGCCAGATTCTTGTTTGTGGCACCACAAGAAATTTCTACTTTTTCTCAGAAGGAATACCCGGCGTCTTTGACAACGAACCAAATGCATGTCGGCAGAACTACGGCAAAAGGGTCTGTATTTGTGTAAATCCATTAGCTTTTCTTAGTCACAAACGAGTATTTTTTCTATATTTACACTGTAAATATGCATTAATAATAACAAAGTGATTTACAGTAATACCAAAGTGATTCACTATGTTGAACCTATACAACGTGAAAAAGCTCTTCGTTTTATGAAAAATTGTTTGGCCTGATTGAAACAACAACGTTATTCAGCGTTAAATTAAACGAATGCGGTATAATACCTGCAACAACGTCCTTATACATTTGTTGAAAAGCAGGGTAGTAGCTGCTTTGTACTCTTCGGAGAATTTCAGACATTGTCTTTACTTTGGGAGTTTTAAGCTGGCAGAAAAAAACACAAACAAATTGCAAACTTCCATCAAAGTTTTGTTGTGCGCAAAACCACTAAATGTACAGAAAACAATGTGCATAAAACTCTACAACATATCGGACAAAAGATGCAAGAATACTGGCACCAGCACGAACAAAAACGTTTTAAACGAGAAACGATAATAGCAGACCGAAATGTTCTCAAACCCTTCGCTTCAAAGTACATTTTTCGAATCAAATCAATAGTGTTCACTTTAATAGTCAACTGCAGCATTCTGCCTTCCCCAGTTTGGGTTCTGACAGTGGCGCACTTGTCTGCAATATTTTCTTGTGGCAAGCGATGATCAAGATTGCCGCTACCTGGTCGTAGATACACTTCAGATTGTCATAACGCGCTTCCCAGAAGTTGAGCTCGGTGGTGGGAAGGGGGTTGAGCCCTTGCAACAGCGGTTCGGACGAATCGCGCTTGAGCACGTCTCGAATTTGATGGCTCCAGTCAATGACCACGGATTCGAGTGTGTGGAGGACCTGTCGGTCGACGGGCTCATCTCTGCTCAACAACAAGGTTGATGAAAAAGGCAGTGATTTTTTTCTCTTGTTCTGCTTGAAAATCATAAAGAACTTGTAGTGAGCAACTTTTTTACGATTTACTGCCATTGCTTTTGCAACGTATGCAGTAACCCCTCAAGACGAGAAACGCATGACGAGGAATGCTCAAGCTGCAGTACTTTCATTGCATATCAACACAACACAGTTTTACTTTGTTTGCGCTAATAAAAATAATAACACATACAGCATTTTACTCAACGTGATATGCTCGCTGAATTTTATTGCTTGAACAAACGTATAAGCAGCAGAAAGCTCCTGAATATCAAAATATTTTCCGTTGAAAGATTGACAGGCGATAAATTGGCGGCCTTGCGTCAAAACAACTGGAAAAAATCGCTTTATCTCAACAAGTTTTGCAACGCACAATGAAAGCTAGACAACGCAATGAACATGCAAATACATAAACCGTAATCACACAAAAATGCTTTACACACCATCAATAGATTTTTAAGTTTAGGGGTTGTTTTACGTTTTATTAAGAGATGATGCAACAAGGTTAGCAATTAGTATTTTGAGGAAGAAAACACATTTTAAAAAAGCGATTATTATTTCTCTGTAGTGGCAGAAGCAAAAAAACAGTGAGTGGAGAAAAAATATATCTTAAACATTGCAATTTTTTGTTTGTAGTTGTTCCAACACACTTCAACTGGTTCTTAAAGCAAGTCAACAATCCCTTAAGTTTCCCAAACATGCCTCTGAACTCTCCTTTGCCCTGACGCAAACAAAAGAGAATCAATTTTAGCTTAAGTGGGTTTTCTGTTTTTATATCGTTTGAAAAGGATTCTGCTAGATCCAACCATGCCTGCATTTTTTATTAAAGTTCGTGGGACATATGTGTTAAACTTGCCAACCCGCCTCCCGTGTAAAATTGAAAGTTAGGGCAAATAACCTTGTCCTTTATCTTATTTACAGTAGTTTAGAAAAAGCGCGATGTACTTTTGTGTTCAAACAGGGCGTGAGGGCCGAATTAAATGGCTTTTGTGTCTGCTACGGGGAAGTATTTGCGAAGTCGCGATTTCCATTATTTTCGCTACAGACGTACTGGGCAATCACCTGTGCCATGAAACGTGCAGACCAAACAAAACCGAGTCGACGTAAAACCAAAATCGCGTGTGTTGCCTGCTCATACCACCATGACAAAACTTTGCTTTCCATTGAGGTATGCGCTCGCACGTCCACGTGCAATACCTTTCTAGATTGATCTATTCTGTTAATGCAAGGTTTCATGGACCCCCATTTATGAATCCGCTTTTTCTCGGACTCCAGTCTAAGGTCGCATAAATTTTTCCGGCAACCCAGCGCGGAAGGATAAGACAAAATGAAAACTAAACCACACTGAGTAACGTTTCATTGTGAAAAACTGACAAAATTATTGAGTCGGGTGGGGTTGCTTCTTACCGCGCAATTTATCAATTTTCTATTTTTTTTCTCCTGACAAGCACAGTTGTAAGCCAGAGCTCATGGTAAGTCTGCACGTATATATGTTATCTTGATATTGCGAAACCGTTTAAGTTACATATCACTGCCATGATTATTTATGACAGTGTTCATGGGATGCTGTGCAATGTATGTATTCGACGTTGTCATGTTTCTCATATCTTCAGGGAACCCCTGTGCAGTTGTCTCGGACTCACAGTCGTCCGCGGACCCCAGTTTGGGAAACCTTGCCTTTTAATGCATCTGTCACTATTTTTGCCTTGTCACTTGTTAAGGGACGTATAGGCTACAGTTCAACAGAAGTTGTTACTCAAATTGCGTGTGGGATGCATAAAGAGTAAAACAGTGTTTCAAGTCAGGTATTATTTCAAACTAGAAATGAGTCTAAAGAAGTCGACTAAAGGTGCTTGCAGTTCGCAAAACACCCCTTAACTTAGGTGCTAGCTCCCGTAGTGGCGCAGGGCCCGAAATCCCATTAGACCGTGGCCATTTTCACTTCTTGAAAGGTAACAAGCTAAAGCCTACATTAACCATTTCAGATTCTATTTGAAAAAGGAGTGAGGATGCGTGGCGTCGATTTTCTACTGAAACAAAATTTGCTGATGAATTCGACATCGTCGCCTTTGTGGAGACAAGTCACTTGAAAACAGATTTGTGGAAGTCTGAATCATCGCAAAGTAATGAATGCAGAGCCCAGTCGGCTGATTCCTCGAAAGCTGGCAGCAAACGTAAAAATTGTTTAATGATAATTTCAATGCGGTTTTGGTAAATTGCAAACCTGGCGACAAAACGAAAAACAACGATTGGCTACCTGAATGCTGACCGTTCAGTTTTGGGTGTAGTGAACATCAGCGAGTACTCTAAATAATTATGACTTTCGTGTTAACACCTCTCTGAGAAGGTGTATTCGTTGAAAGTCTTTTTCAATTTTAGCATAAAGTAGCAGGGTCAGTGCGCTGCCGTAAGAGTATATAGCTGGACACAAGCAGGTTGTGGTAAGCTGCTCAAGGATGCGTCATACGAGGTCAAGGTTTCACTAAGGCACAGGCACCACAAGACAGCCGACAAGCTTATGATTACGCATTGTCCTCAGTTGAAGGCAGACTTCCAGTCTTCACAAGCAACACGACAATTGTAGAATAAAACGCGAGGATTCAGTGTGGAAACGCTCCCTTTTGTTCAAAGTCGATTACGGCTTGTTGTGAACGACGCTAGTTGATGCACCAACACGCTCCTAGCATTTAAAGATAGCCTAGTAGAGGAGTTATTAATGGAGATATAAAGGTCAAAAATAGGCATAAAGCTTCCTCTGTCGATTTATATTGGTTTTGAAAGAGATACAAAAAATGTTTGTAAGCGTACTATGCAGAAATATCGTTCGAACCATCACAGGTTTGAAAATAATCAGACGGTGAAAATGAAAGGCAACAGCAGCACGCAAAACCGGGTTTACTGGGAGCACAGGTGAAGAGCGTCGGTGAGCGCTGCTTTTGCGCGAATTCTTTAGATCTGCAGGATTCTACTCAAAAATGCTAAATATTTGCATTTTCCAGTAGACCCTGCGCTTCTCGTATTACTCCCATGTCAACGTGTCAGGAAAATGTCATCGGCCTTAAATGTACATTTTAACACAATTTTGTTTTGGGACAACGAGCTAAAAGCGCTACAAAGTCAACCAGCTTTAACCTAACAACATGCATAATAACGCGCCAGCTTCTCAAAGCTGTGACATACTTTGGCTCTTCTGCAACAACCTGGTCTTCGGGAATTTTTTCAGTTCCTGGTGGAAGAGGTAGGAGAGTCTTTCCTTTCACCTGAAAAGGAAACGCTTTTTAGAAAAATGGTTTGTCTTAGTTTTCTTCTACGGTAAAATACGCACGGTGAAACGTGAAATCGACAAATACTACCCACAAATTTACCTTGCAGTTGACTACGTGGTGAACGAAAGTGCAAAACAGGTAAGAGATGTACTGCATGTTTCGCAACAAAACAGCAACCAGAAACTTGTTCAAGTGCCTGCGCATCAGAGGTTGATCTACAGTAGAAACCAGCAAATGTTTTGCGGTCTTACCTGACCAGAAACGACAAAAACGTTGCTCTTCAGTTTATGAACATGTCTCAGCACATCTCCGGACACGACGTGTGGCCACGTATCATGGTTGCGATCGTTGGACAGCAACGGAACGACGACCTGCAGAATGCAATCACGCTTGCTTGAGAAACCAATAGTCTTTGGCAAATGATCGATACGGTTTCAACAAACCGATATGGTCTGTGATATTCGCGTTTCGCACGTTGAAAGCCAGCGGTATATAGATAAAACATCTTTTTGACAGTGTTGTTCTTCGACGTGCACCGTCATGGCGACATTTGTTTCTTGTGTTTGTTCCTTCAACAAGTGAAGGTGTGACTTTAGCCACAAGCAATTGATATAATAATCAGGTAGTTGGAAGCAAAGTATGGCACTATTGCTGCTGAAAAAAACTCCGTTTTTGTAAAAGAACGTTTTAAACTTCTTATCACACTCTTATGTTCATAAAAGCTGATCTTAGCATTTTTACTTCGCTCAAGAACTTCTCACGAAAAAACAACTACCACCAAGGCACAGATATATATACCACCTTACAGATTATCTTCAAAGGATTTGATCGGAAAAAAGTTTTTCAAGTGAAATTGTGGAAAATATTTGTGAATAAGTCCATCGGAACGTCGATGACTAAACAGGCAAAATAATTCTTGGTCTTAAACACCAAGCTCCTCATTACGCAACTTTACATCTGGATTGTGAAATCTAACTCCCTAGATCAGTGGTTCTCAACTTTTCATGGTCCGTGCCCCCCTTACGGAGACCCTCATCACCCGTGATATCCCCCTTTCAATAAAAAAAACGAAAGTTTGATTTTAATGTATTTACGTTCTATTATTTTATTCGCCACGCCAGACGGATAAGCAAGAAATGAAATCCAAAGAGACAAGCCAAACATATGCCCGTAAATTTGTCAAAGAATTTTTCTTTGTAAACACCATACAGCAGGTGATTATCCTTCACACCTACCCTGGTGAGGGCCTTTGCTCGTGGCTCTCAGTAAAGGTCTTGTGGACACCCTAGGGTCACCGCTCCCCGGTTGAGAAATACACTTGATATTCATATTTTGTTTACGCCCAAAAACTTGTCCTTTGGTTTTGGAAAAATATAGAAACGGGAAACCAATGAGGTGACTACTGTACGAGAAAGGAAAAAAGCTACAGAACAATTTACGTTGTTGTAATTTGTTGTCAAGCCCTAACAAGCACATCCCCGTTACAAAACGCTGCACTGCTGGAATGCAGCTTCCCGCGTTGCTGGAAATCACTGTCTCTGTACAAAGCTGGGTATTATGTTTCGTTTCTTCGCCGTGGCTGCTCTCGTTCACGAGAAGCTATTTGTAGCTTCCGAGAAACAAAGAACAATACAACATTGAAACGTGATACCAAGCAGCACTACGCGGTATATCGAGTGGGTTGCACGACGCGAAACACCAAGTCATGCTGACCAACGCCGGAAGAGCGACGTATGGTCATGGGGTTCAAGTGGTTGTTCGAGTCACTCTAAAGCTAAAAAACATTTTCCTCATCGTTTCGACAGTATTGGCGTCCTCAATGCTGAAATTGATATCCGGTTGAGACTGATGGTGAAAAGTGGTCGTTTATTGGTGCCATATATCGAGTGACATTTTTCAAATTGACGGGTATTTCCACTGAAAAGTTCGGATGACCCATAAATCAGTTATTTAAGGTTGATGACGGTCGATAAGTTAAAAATGTGTCATACCACAGCGAGTGCCACGACATAAGGATTATCTGTGTTTTTCGAATGGTAAACCTAATAATCCGCGCAAGTATGTATTAACTTGATAAATAGGGCAAATGCGGACTGCGGGAAAAACGCAACTGACAGTTAGAAGTTATGGTATTTTCTGTTCACCCAACGCTATTGATTTTCCTTTGACATGTGAAAATTCTGGTCGCGCAGTGTGGACGCACGTCCACGTTGTGTGCCAACTGTCGTTTAATGCCAACCCCTTGACATTTACTTGCCGCGGGTTGCTACATTTAACACGACAGACTTCAAAGTGTTGCGAGGTGAATAAACATAAAACGCCTGAGCAAACAGGCAAATAGAACTCCAGCAGCTTACTTCCCAGTAGATGATATTAGGTTTGCCGGCGTTCCGCACCGAGTGATGGCGTTAATGGCGTAAATCTGTCACCATGTTGCTTGATATCACCAAGGCAGATGTGCGTTATGCGTTGTGATATTTAAGTACAGTGCATTTATCAAAGAGCAGCGATTACTTTGGCCAAAAATAGCACTGACTGACGATTTACGGGTTGGTTAAATCCATCACACGTTTTCCAAGGTTCATCGATGATGATGACAAACATTAAAAGATCCAGGAAAAGACGTTAGAAGAGTAGTGGACATTTATAAGGTAAACCAAAAACTATGGAAAGCAAAAGTACAAGTTTTCTATCATGTATTGTTGAAACGCTTTCTGATGCAGCTGCTACTCAACTTGAGTGGTTTGAGGATATATACTGAATATACTTAAGTTTTGCAGGAACACCCGGCAACGACAACCACGTTCATCCTCATCACAGCATATCGATGATTTATTACAGCTAAACGTAACTTTATTTGCCGCGTTGCATAAAAGTCACTTGCATGCTTACGAACCATCGTCGTGAGCTAGGTTTCCGTTTGAAGAAAAAAAAACACTGTCAACGCGATACAAAAAATTATTTGTATTATTTATCATGTTTAAGAAAAGAAAGCGAAAGGTTTTTCGCCGTGACCGCTATCTACTTGTAAACGCAAGTGTGATTTGTGTGTACAAGTGGACGAGCCTTGCCTAGCTACAGAAAATCATCCAGGGTCGTTCGAGGTCAAGGTGACGGCATGCACAGCGCAGACAGCAAGACCTGGAATCCTTGATCCATTGGTTGTTTGACACTGACGAAAAACTTGGAAATCTGTTTTACTGAAATATTGCTGGAATATCAAATCACCGACTTGATTAGACACGTGAGTTATCAGGTATTAAGGAAGTAAGCACTACTCGTGTAACTCAGCCACATACACTGCAGACCTCACCAGCGATGCAGCCGAAATGCAACCGCCCATTCACTTCCTTACGTACTGTGCTCACGACTTTTTATATTTCTTAGTTGCTCTATACCAGAGGTTCCCAACCTGGGGTACATGTACCCCCAGGGGTACATTTGCCTATCTGAAGGGGTACATTTAAGGTTACCAATAGAAAATAAAAATATGTTTGCATATTATTTCTTTCCAAATATTTATACATGTATCAGTTAATATTATTATCAAAAGTCATTACATGCTTATTGTTAAATATATCTAGAAATAATCATGAGAAAATATTTTATGATAAGAAGTTTAGGGGTACATATTTATCTGTCGAAATTCTGATGGGGTACATGCTTATCTGATGAAATGCTGTAGGGGTACATGCTCATCTGTCGGAATGCTGAAGGGGTACATGGCAAGAGAAAGGTTGGGAACCCCTGCTATACACTCACATTTTGCTAACGTGTTACACAACAACATGTAAAATTGAATATCCAATTTTTTTGGAATTTTGTTTTGAAATTAAGCTATCCTGAAGATATTTGACATGGCAATAATTAAACGTGAGTAAATCGTTAGCAATAAAATCTGGATCAACCGATACATGTCAACTCCAGCCGTGCTAGACCCGGAGGCATTTCTCGTGATGTTTCATTGATATAGCCAGGGTTGAAATAGGTATTTTAAAGCAAAAACAAACTTTTTGCATTATTTTGGGACAGTTAGAATTGTATCTAAAACAAGCACTTGATTTTTTCTGCTATAGCGTGACTTAGAATGATCCAAACAATGGCGCCTGTATTTATTTCGTGATTTTTACTATCACCTTTTCTCAACTACTTATTGCAGCTAACAACTTTTCCTCTCACCCAATAGAAACACGTTACAAGGGTGTCCAACCTGCAAACCGCGGGCCACATGTGGCCTGCGAAGGGCTTCCGAGTAACCTGCCAGGGCTTTTTCTCAAAAAGTAAAAATCAACCCATACCTACATAAAATTCGAGCCAAGCGACATTTTCCCCTCAGAATGTCTTCAGTTACGTTAAATACATTGCAACTATATTTTCTTACGTCATCAATCGATCAATTGCGGTATTACCGAAGAATTAACTCAATGTTTTTTACCTTTCGTACACAAGCTGTGATGCAGCTTAGTGCTTGCACAACTTAAATCGGAGATGATAAAGCTCACTTTAAGTACATCTGAATTGTTTTGAGCGCAGGTACTGTTTTAATTCAAAGTGATTATCACGATGGCAAGGACAGGGACAAAGCTAAACGTTGGCCATAGCGGCAGAACATTTCAAGACAGTCGGACACAACTGTGGGTTTAAGATGAGGCAAATGAGGCATTCGCCACGGGACCAACCATTTCTTAAATTCAGCGGACCCTCTTCTCAAAACTTCGATTCAGTTTTGTGCTTTACATGTGAGTTTTCTTACCAAATCTGCATATTAATTTTTGCAAGATACAACTACAGTAGATTTGCAATAGTAGCTACTTCAGGTGGCAAAGTACGGAGTTCTACGCATGCGCTCCTATGTGTAAAGCGCCGAAGTACATTGATGTACGTACTACAATGTACGTACTACGATGTACGTACTATAACGTCTAGCTGTACGGTTTCTCGTTGCCTGTATATCTTCCCTCTTCGTAAGTATACGTAGATTCGCCGTGTCAAATATCTGGACTCGCGTACTGTGGTTTACAATGGCCGCAAATAGCTTCTGGAGCAAGAATCATTTTGAAACTTGGCAGGCACGGGAAGGCAATTTTGTGTTAACAAACCGATTGCGGCAAAAAAATGTTGAAGGCATCTTTTGAGCAAGGAATTGTTACATTCGTTGTGGTTACCGGTATTATATACACGAGTAGTTTCAAATAGTAAAATGTGCAAATATACAATTCATGCGATGTATGCACGTTTAACATTTTGCTGTGATTTTTCAAGAAGCGTTCGTGGCTACTTCTCTTAAAAGTATCTATTCAAAATCTTTGCCTCGGGCACTAAACCCCTCGATCCACTACTGGGAAGACAGATCGATACTGCTTCGTGCAAGTTGGAAACAAGCCGGTTTGTTATGAAACTCTGGCTCCAGAGGCGAATTTTCATTTTTGGGGCCCTAGGCTATTTTCAATTGGTGGCCCTCTTGAAGGTTTGCTACGACTGATGTCATACAAATCAATACTACACGTGCTTGCTACGTTCATTGAACAAGTTGTTACAATTCATAACCTTACTTTATTCTGAATTCCCTCGATATCAGGAACTAGAGCCGTGTCAGTCGTCTTTCATACCTCCCAATGGGGGGCCCATGCTGCAGCAGGGGATACAAATTCAGACCTTAACGCCCCCAAATAAAACTTCGACACCCCAAATTTAAATACGATACACTAGAAATCAGTGAAGTTTTTGTCAATCCGTATCCTTTTCTGTCCTGTAAGTTACAGGCGGAGCAGTACCTGCCGCTGTTATTTGGAATAACATTGCCTGATCAGTGTCGGCGCCTTGGGCACTAGGCCAAAAGAGGCGCCAAAAAGACCTAAGAAATATACAACTGTGTGGTTCTGAAAGTGACGAATGTCCGCCAAGTAAAGGTGAATGAACATTATGAAAGTGAATGGAACACACGTTCATGCAGTTTTTCAGGTTTGCTGTATGGGGTCAATACTTTTGTTATTATTTTCAATTTCATATATTATAACATATTTCATCCAATCAATTTTTCTAATGTACAAAAACATCCTTCTTATTTCCGCAATGTACAATGTGATGATATGTGGAAGGATCTTCGTGTAGGACGGGTGGGCGCTTGAATGGATCTTGCCTAACTAGGGTGCTTACAAGTCTATCAATAACGTGCTGTTGTCAGGGCCAGCAAGGCATGCCCTCGTTACTTTATCAACTTCACTTCAATAATTTTAAGTTAACATTTCTGTTATTTTCATTACTTGATTTTCCTGGCTCTGCTGCTTTATGTTTCGGCCATTCAGTGTAGTTGGGAACGCTGTTGAAACGACAGCATGATTGGCATTAAAAGACTAGGCTGTTTGACCAATGAAATTTTGATTATAGGCCGCATCACCTTTTTTAACCAAACAGATTCTAGATGGAACTGAAGATTTCTGGTGACGGTTCTGTCGAAATTGTGTCCGCAAATGGAACTAAAATAGTGAAATAAAATAACAAAATATTCGGATATTTCGTTGTGAAGGAATGTGCCGCATTGTTGAAATATTTTTTAGCAATCACTATTGGGGGCCCCTGTGAGCATTTCGGGGGACAGAGTTGGGCTACTACGGCACTGTCAGGAACAAAAACAGTCACAATGAAACTAACGAAAAAGGCATCGGTGAAATTATTTGACCACACTCCCATTACGTATTTACTGAGTACCTAACTGGTCTTGAGTAATCTGGAAAATGGATTCAGGCGTTTTGTTCCACACATTATACGTAACTGTAACCAATTCTCAACCCCAGAACAAAAGAATGCTCATCGTCATTTACTTCAATCCTTCGCGGACATTCTTTTACAGAGATCTTTTGTTTGTGGCATAGCAAAAAACGTGCGTTGAAGCAAAACAAAAATACAAATATAATGCTTTCAGAAATGATGGAAATTGTCCTTACTCTCAAAATGTTGAGGCCCCCGAAATGGGGGCCCTAGGCTTAAGCCTTTTTAGCCTAATGGTAAATCCGCGCCTGTCTGACCCGCAAAGCAACCTGCAAAACTGTTGTGTCCCTTCATTCGGAAAGGTTGGACAGCCCTGCTTTAGACCTTCCCATAAACTGCAACCAAAAAACTGGCAAAATTCACGCACGTTTCATCACTACCATACCAACTCGTTAGAAGCACGAATTCCAATCAAACAAAAATGACTGATGTTTTGTATCGCTACGCTCTTGCACTCTAATACGGAAGTAGTGCTAGCATATTTTTCATAGCACTTCATATAACTCAAAAACCTACGTCTTTGCCACTTTCATCAAAAATGAAAATGCAACAGGAAAAACGTCAGAAACTCTTTTTCGAAAAGACATTATAGTGCGAACTTGAGGCAACCATGTGTCGGTAATTAGCCGTTGAAAAGCAGTTCAGTTTTTCATATGTATTTCTCAACGTTATTGTGAAAAAGCCCAAACGAGCCCAGCTTGGTACCATACCAGGCGGTGACAGCAACAGTTAACTGCCTATCATGCTGCCTAACTTGCTGCAGGAGATTCAAAATGATTGTGGCTCGGGAACACTTACTCGTAATTGAGAACAAAAGTTGTTTCTTGAAAAAAAGTATGTGGTTCTGCATTAGCGTAAAAATCATATGTTTTTATTAAGAAATAGCAGTTCGAAGGTTGCTTTTTTGCGAGTTGTTAAACATCATCACTTGTTTAAAATTCGCCTTGTGACAAACTTTGGCTTACTCACTGCACGCAAAACCACACGCAGTCTTCGCAAGGTCGCTTATCACAACATCTTGCGACAGCAACTTTCCGTGAGGAAAAGATAAAAGCTCCGAAATGTGACGCAGACTAGACGCCTTTTCACGTAAAAGCCTCGGCATGAACGGAGCCTTTTGTGCCACGCAATACCGACCAAGACGACGCACTTGACAACCTTTGCCCTTAAACCTCCGAGACGCATTGTCTGGCAGGAACTAGTGCATCACTTGCCTTAACCCATATTTAATGTAGGACATGAAAGCATCTACGATGCCAGCTGCCAGTTGTTTATTTTTGTATTTACGAAGTTGTTCAGAGCATGTTTCAAATAACTAAAGATAAATCAACAATTGTGATTCACCAGTGGAAAACATTATCTTACACGCATGAACATAGTATTTTGTTATAATTCCAACCCAATAGCAGTCAAGCATAATTTCTTACCGAACTATGCTTTTTCAGCCCCTGGAACGATGAAAGACAAACTAAACCAAGCACTCTATTTTTCCCGAATTGCAGAAGCTGTACTCGATATTCCGATGCATTTTAACTTGACAGTGAAACCGTGATAACACCATGGGCCCAGACTGTTTCGCGACAATATACTCACATCATCCACTAGTGCTGACATCTGGTCAAGCGGGGCGTAAGACAAGTCGCCGAACAAGAGCTGAGTTTGAATGTTCTCGCCGGTGACGTTCTCTTTCGCACGTTTGATGAAATACACGGCTTTTGTTTTGCCTGCTGGAGGAAAATCATAGCTGGGCAACAACAGGCCACCCTGATTCAGGGCAAGTATCAGCAGGTTATTGTCTGCTTTGTCCAGAAATTCCTGCATTAGAAGTTTGTTTTCTTCCACGCCAACGCACTTCTGCCATTTGTCCAGCTTGAGTTTTAGCGTTTTCAGCACATAGTCCGATATGAAATCGTAACGTTTATCTCCGCTAGTTTCCTCCATTGCCGGAGAGTCGCAACGAATCGCCGAGTCCGAATAGATAAGCACAACCGCAGACGAAAACCGATTTAAGCACTGCCCTAATCTCTCTCAAACAAAAACACTTAGTATTTGAATACGCACAGTACTTGATGCTGTTGTCCTTTGTATTAATCTGTTTTAGCAAGTTTACGAAAGAGTGGATGGTATTAAGCAAGTCATGGTTCAAAGCACGGGTGGTCTATCTTTGAAAGAACGCGTTTTAAGAACGAACGCATATGCGATACATAAATGATTTTCACCATATTCTTGTTAACTGATGAGTTCATGTGGTATGCGGCGATTCGTTCTCAGTTGAAAAAAATTGAGTGATGTCGCTGCAGACACGTGCGGAACATCGAGGGTAATGGAAAAGCAGAAAACACATTTTTTCAAAATGTGAAGCAAGCATCCACTCAATTGCACAAATTGTTTGGAGACGAGTGAGCTAAAACAAGTTTTCTATCATAAAACGCAGGTATACGGACAGAACCGAAAAACAAGCTAAGCATTTGCAATACATCTCTTGAAAGCAGGCCTATTGCTTGATTCTGTCTTTTTCAGCCATTGTTCATTTCACTGAAGGTAAGTCTAGGACAGGTGAAACGATTGGTTTCGGATATTACGACTTCAGTGGGCATGCCATCATGAACGCGCATGCAAAGAACAGCCTCAACCGTTTGTTACACCCTGAGAATCAGCCCAATTAAAACTAAGAAAATAAACGATCGCGATATCAGAATACACGAGGTTTGTCAGATCACTTCTTAAAATGCATCTTAAACAGAAGCAAAAAAAGTACAAGAGGTAACCACAAAGCACCAACTGTTGTTTATCACCAAAAGCAGCAACTATACCACTTACACTCCGCATTAATGGAACGAGCTTCTTACATTGCTGAAGTTGATACTCTCTTGATTGCTGCATAACGTATGTTTCAGTAAGGAACAGTGTTTACGTATAGGTACATCCTGCTCAGTTTCACTTTTGAGAAACTCTTCTGACACTAGCGCTAACAGAAAACTTCCAAAATTTTGTAACTGTTCGCCTCAGTCCGACTCAATTTAGGTCGTAAAAATGTCTAAAAGCGTAAACTTTTAAAAATGCATAAGTTTTTATGATTTCGCTAATCTCACAACAATCCCCAAAAGCTCTTCTCACCATGTGAAAAGAGCCGCGACCCGAAGACAAAAGAGCCTCCTGAATGGGGGAAAAAGACACCACCATGACAACTCAGCACAACGGGTTCGATTTTTCATAAATTGCTTGTTTAAAACCCTTGAAGATTTTTGCATCTTCTCTTCTAGTCGCAACCACACGACCTTTAAATGGAGCTAGAAAAAATTTTGCATCTATGTGAATTAGTTTGAAGATGCGTGTGAAATCATGAGTGGACCAGAGCAAAAGGCGAATGTTGTTAGCTGTACGGACGCTACAATTTGTTCGAGATAATTAAGCTGTATCTCAGTGAAATTCTAACATACTGATCTGTTTTCTTTGCATATTTTTACAACGAATACTCATCTGTCGATAACACCGTTATATCACAATTGCATCTTCACTTACACAGGCAGTTCTACAGCAGATACGTGCAGCGTGGGCGCTGGTCGTGAGTACTCCACAACTGTGATTTGGCAACACACTCCAACTTAACCAGATACGAGACCTCAAGTTAGGTGTGAAGGAAGCAGGCCAACTGCGCTTAAATACTGCAGCAAACCTTTTGGGTAGAAAACAATTTTGATGAACTTTCAGTGTGTGACAGGCGACGTCACATAATCACTGTGATGTATGCGAAATCACCACAAATGGAGAGCACGTTCAAGACCTCCCCTAAACAATAATCAGGTTAAATTAGTAACGGAGTGATCTCCGCGGTGAAATCTATTGTTACTTGAAACCGTGTTTGGTTAAACGTGTTCTTTGTTTGATTCTAAGTTGTTGGAAACGCAGTCTGACTGAAAAATACTTTTCACTTTCCAATAAAACTTTTTGTCATGTTGAACCTGATAAGCGTATAAAATAAGGCAGATGTTTATGAACGCTCGACGATAAGAGAATATTGAATTTATGTTCAGTCTTACAACGCACAGTTACTTTCAGGAAGTAATTGTCTTCTGCTGACTTTCTGAGAATGTTAGAAAACTGCCCAGTAACCAATACCGCCAACATCTGAACCGATCCAATTTTAGACACTGCTCAATACTTGGTCAGATACATTTGACTCATTCACAGCAACTTGCCACACAAAGCAGGCCCTGCCAAAGCACTGATCCTGCGCTTTCATTTTCACCAAAACCAGTAAGCACCTGCCTCTGCAGACTACAGTAGAATCGCGTTACTTGTCCGCTTTTCCTCATAGCATTCCACCAGTATGGCGGAGACGGTGTAACGAATGACTGCGCCAAACCATACGTCGCGTTGGGCACAGCTTGATGTCTTGTGTATTCGAACAGTAGAGGCATTGTACTTAATTATTTCCATTGTGTCGGGTTTTCTGCTCAGGTACAACAACAATACCACCGCCACCAGACACGGCGTAGTGTTACGCAACGCAACCTCGATTAGCTGCGTGGGGTTGCTATAGCTACTCCAAACATGTCGGGGCAAAGCGGCACGACCTCACAAGCGAAAATCAATTCAGTTCTTTGGAAAGCTAATCTTAATTAATCTGTAACCATAAAACCACACTTGAAGAGATGCTGGACGCAAACGGCTAACCCTTTCGCGAGAGCCTAGCTAGCTAGTGCGTACAGGTGAGCGTCGTGGGTCTTCTCTTGCGTGCACCACAACCAGCTTTATCGTTCAAGAAATTCCATCTGCGGCCGAACAAGCCGCGAAAAGCGTTTCAATAGCACTTGTCATCCGCTGATAACGAACTACAACTCTCAGCTGAGCGTATTCCTGAATGGCTGTTTACTGGTCAGCAACTACAACCTGCCTTCTGTGCTAAGTGGCTCCACATAATTGCGTGCAAATTTGCTTTGGGTTAACAAAAAATAAGCGTTTGCTTCACACATAAGCAACCTTTACATCTCAGGTTTGAATAAAGTTTCAATTTCGCTGTTGCTTGTTACCACGAGTTCAATGCAATCTAAATCATCATAATCTGACAGGCACGTAGCCAGGAATTTTGATAGCGCGGGGCAAACAACAGCCAAGTCTCAACGTTTGTTAATGCCCCTTGTTTACGAAGCATCATCCATGAAAGGGGCATTTTTCTGGCAATTTTTTAAATATAATGTTAAGATTTAAGCAGGAAAACACATAGTTCATTTTCGTTGAATTGAAAAAATTTTAAAGTTTGTATTTAGTGAAGTTCCAAGTTTCGACTTTGGATGATAGCCACCATTTGCTCGAAAAACTTTCATGCAATAGCGCTTGTGAAAATCTAGATCTGTTATGTATGCCTTTTGCAGCCAATAGTGCAGTTGTCATTGTGGTCATTGCGGCTGCCATTGTGATTGCGTTTTTGTATTTATCCGCTTCTGATGTACACCAACACACGTTCAATCGAAGCCGAGTAGACTTTGCTTTGATTCCCGAAGTTGGTCTACAAAACTTGCGCGCATATATAAGGCGTGGATCGTATCCAATTCTTGAGCGACTAGTTGACGTATGGAGCTGATAACGTAAAGGCTGGAATACCTCAACGCGTTTCAAAAATGTTTGGATTTCGTGTCATTAAACACTATGACATGCATTGCAAAAGTTGCAAATGTCCTCTAAACAAACTTGCATATGTTTCACCCACGCAGTCTACACAAAGTGTGAAAATGTTTGTGTGTTTGTGAAAACGAAGCTA
>Ga0210059_1000996_pt1 | contig 40780 bp, 20 predicted proteins | sample Ectturendosymbi2_FD_188042 | JGI IMG/M metagenome (GOLD analysis project Ga0210059, IMG submission 188042) | Ecteinascidia turbinata endosymbiont from Florida, USA - Sample 2 (SPAdes) (version 2) | ecosystem: Host-associated > Tunicates > Ascidians > Unclassified | place: Key West, Florida... | reverse complement strand
TTTTGTGACTCAAATCACGAAATAACACGAAGCAGCAAGAGGAAATACAATAACATCAAACATCACTAGTTGATTATATAGTGATGAAAAAATATACAAAATAAGATATTTCATGTTTCGCAGCTTAGAAATCGTGTTCTAACATGTTGAATAACAAAGGGTTCGCGAAAGACCACCTGGGTCAAGTTCTCAGCCAGCCCTGCTGCTAACACAAACCGAATTTTAATTGAAGACGTTTTACAAGTATGTACTTTCCACGATGGGTGTAAGCAAGGAATCATAAAAGTAATAAAAAGCGTCAAATCAACGTCATGTGAAATAAGCATAAAAACAACAAGAAAAAACAGTGGGGAAAAGCATGCCTATGTACAGGGGGTGAGGTGAGTAACTATAGAGGTATATTGGAGGGAAAATAGTGGCATCAGCGCAATATTACAGAATGTGACAAGAATATAAAATCAAAACAAACTATAACATTATATTTTCTGAAATCGTCGTTACAGACGTTACTTCGGTCAAACAAATTGACTCCAATGTGAATAATTTCACACGAGGTACTTATGAAGCAGCATGGTGTTTAGTAAACGTTTGTTTACCACATTCTTGGACGTCTTAAATTTGCCGAAGTGCTTCTCGTTGCTGAGCTCAAAATATCTGCATTTTTAGGCCACTCATAGATACGTGCCTTTGGGCCAGTAAAGCCTTAATCCGACTCCGGATGTATCTCAAGTAGTGCACCTTCATCCACCTAGTCGCGACTAATATCGAACAATGTCATCCTAGAACGGTTGTGTTTCTGCATGGCCTTTTACAAACCAGTTCAACATCATGAAAGATAGGTTTGAACAAGGATCTAACCACTGCGATTCAGTTTTGTGCTTAAAATTTTATTTGAGCATTAGTTCATTGCTAATGTAAGGCGACGAGACGTTGCTTGCAAAACAAATCCATTTTCTCGTCTTTCTCACTGGAAATGTTCAGAAGAAAGTAATAGGGAGTACATCACTAACTTCGCAATTTATGATCATCCGTCAACGGCAAAATTTGGACAATTTTTTTGGGGGCTGATTACAAAAACCTTAATTTGTAAGCAGAACAAACTACAACTTTTTCCTCTTTGCCATTAACTGTGCAATTTGCGATTATTCGCCAAGGGCAAAATTTGGACAAATGCTATTTTGGGTTGATTACAAGAAACCTAAATTGTAATCAAAACAAACTATAACATTTATTCCTCTTTTCCATCAACTGTGCAATTTGCGATCATTCGCCAAGGGCAAATTTTGAACAAATTCTAAAAACATGCTTTAGTGGAAAATATTTCTTTAGTGTTGATTGGTGGAATAGCACCTAATAATTGTTTTTGTAACTTTTCTCACGTTTTTCACAATTCCATATTGGCAAATGCATAGCATTCAAATATTTTCCATATTTTATTTGAATCTAGTCAGTCATGCACACCGAAAATGCTTTGCATGGAAATCACACTTGGTTCAGTCACACAACAAACTACCATAACAATATGAAACAATGTTTGCAAACTTTTCCAAGAAATGGACGCCTAGAAAATGGTCCAATTATTTTGTGCATGCCATATATTACCCCAATTTTCGGTCAGATTTAAAGTCCTTGGCTTAAAAAAGTAACTGTACGTAGTACATGCGTACTTTCTGAAAAACATTTCGCATACAATTAATAAACGCAAGGTTTGGTTCAATATTTTGTTTATTTGCAAAACAACAACACATCCTTTTGAGTAAAATTGCACGTTAGCTGATCTGTACTGTTTCAAGATGAACAGTGCCAACGTGCATTACGTGAAAGTTTGAAGCAATGCACAGTACAGTTTAGACTTTTCCAGAAGGATCGCCCACTGCTCAGAAAGTTATAATGACTATAAACGTTTTGGTTTTTCAAACAAACTGATTGTGAACAGCAGGAAGAAGTCATGTACTGGTTGCCAAGCGACAGGAAAGAGTATGGTGGAAACAAGACGAGAAATTCTGCATTCAACATGATCTTTCTTTGCTTTTCACTATAGTTTTATCCAAGTTTTCACAGGAATGGAAAAGAGTTTGCACACTTAGTCTTAATGTGAGACGCACTCAATTTACATCACCGCTATTTGGAAGCTTCACCGCCTACACTGTGCCTTCCTCTGCTTAGAAAAATAAAATTATGGTGACCCTATTCCAAAGAGAAAGAGAATATACTCCCAAGCATTCAATTTTATTTTTGCGGTTTTCAACTAATAACCAAAACTCCCAAGACCTGACTAGGAATGTTTTAGTGTTGCGATTGTTACGATGAATAAACGAAAAGAAATTCCCAATCAACACTGGCATTTTCGTTATTCCGCGTGATCTTAAACAACATGCAAAGTTATTTGTATAAGATCTTGGGGCATTGCTTAGTTAACCTAAGCAGAGTATTGAAATGCTTCTCACATCACAATGATTATATGATTGGAAATTAACTAACGGCAATAAGAAGCTGAATTTTCCAGACTGTCAATAACATTATCCTATAACATTTGCAAACGTAGCGTATAACTGTTTTGTTATCAATTGTGAGGGTGGCACTGCTGGTTCGTAAAACTAATCTACATTTTTAAGACATACGTGCTAAAATGAAGCTATGACGTTTGTGTGCTGCTGTAGTTTAGCGCAATAGTACGTTTACCAAACTTTTATCAGCTGAAACAAAACCAGTATAACTACCACGACTGAAAAAATTGAACGACAGTATATCTTTACGCAAAAACTAGCGCTTTGTTATCCTGCATTCTTACGTTTCGCACGAGATATACTTTGCTGTTTCAGCAGTTTCAACTGAAAGATACATGTAAAATGTCACTTGAGTGTAATAGTTCAACATTAGTTCGTTCCTTTCGGAATTCTGCCATTCATTCTTTCATAATTCTTTAAAATCTGCAAATTGATTAGCTAAACAAGATTCTAAAGTTATTTGTTTCAATGATTTTGCGAAAACGTTTGTACGACTTCACTTATAATTCGTTTCGATCAAAAATATGATTTGACTTTGCCTGTTTTCGATAAAACACAAAAGAAGAGCATTTCCACGCACGTTCTTGTGCAAATGCAGTGGTGCGCGGTGAGAAATATGCAGAGGTGCCTCGTTCATCAGTTCAACGGAAATGCCTCCATCATTCTCCTTCGTCCAACCGCATTAGCGTTTGAGAACAAACAGACCTCAATACGAATGACAATTTGGACAGAAAACGTGCGCGGATTACTATTCTGCGGGATTACGTTTCAGGCCGGATTTTTTCTTGCCAAATTTGGCTTACCAGTCGAAGGCAGTTTGCATCTTGCAAAACACCAAATAAACGCGAGGTAATTTGCGGCAGGGAGTATTTTGTCTTTTTTATTGGTCAAGGAAGCATGCTTTACCAGTTTACCAAACGTTGTAAATACGACGTAAGCGTAGCAACTTCTCCTTTGGTAAATAAAAGTCAAATTGAAGACCCTCCTGCGAAAAGTGCCTAAGTCACATTTTTGGGTAAACTGAGTTACACAGTGGAACGTCTTCTTGAAACTTTCCTCAACATGCTCTCAAAAAATCTAGCATGGAAAAAGCATCTAAAGGTTAAATCTGCGCATCCACATTCTGCTTTATCCAGTGTTTCATAAGCGAATTAAAAACTTTAACAGCTGTTTTCTTGAAACTGGCAATTAGTGATTTAGGCACTTTTCGTTGGAGGGTCTTCAATTGTAAGTTCCCATAGCTGATAATGCAACTATGTACATTTTAGGTGGTGCTTTATTCGAAGCAGCATCATTATATCATATTGATTTATTTGGCCTGTCACTCTAAAAACTTAGATACGTGTGCGGAAAAGGTGTACTCAAGTACAGTATTAAGAATGTCATTCCTTTTTTCACTGCAATTTCGATTGCTTAGTTTCCGTATCTAGGAGAACCCAATTTGGCAGTGATGAGCAGTGATGAGCAGTGATGAGCAGTGATGAGCAGTGATGAGCAGTGATGAATTTTTCCACGCAGCGGTAGCGATGCAATATTTTGTCAAATGTCAGTATACACAAAAACAATAAATAAAACAGTGACGCAAGAATGCTCAAAAATGGGAATTGAAATAATCAGGAGTTTTCCTTTCGTTCAATGTAATACAAGGATCATTCGGTTTCTCAACAACTAGGAAGGTGCAGTATCAGAAATGTGCGAGTATGTTCTTCCGAATATCCATGGCACATGCAAAAGAGACAACGTAGGACCATGTAAAAGTATGTAGCAATCACCTACTAAACCTTTTTCAATTTGAAAACTTTGGTATAACATACAGTCGCATCATTTCATCACATCCTTCAAATAAACTAAACTTCGAATTATAAACTGCATGGCAATTTTACATCAAGCAATCGCTTAAATCTTCTGCTCATTTCTAAAACTTAAAATTCGCAGCGAGGGCATTTTAGTCGTTGCAGGAAAAATATAAAAAAGCGATAACATATCCTCAAAAATATATTCAATGCCAAAAATCAATTCATCAGTTTTATTAAGAAACGATCCTGCATCCCAATTTTTTTGCATAATCTGAGGCAGACGTCTTAATTTTACAGTTACATCAACCAAAGCTATTGCCTCTTCCACTGCCAGCAGCACAGGTTTGGCCGAGCATTGCTTATAGAAAAAAAGTTAAGGCAGTACTTCTTCTGTGGTTAGTGGGAATAAAATCCAAAATTTAATAAACTCCGTTTCATATTTTGGACCTGGCTGAAAGTGGACCAATTCCACAAAATTGAGTATCTTGCCGTCAAATGATGATGTGGGTTTAAAACACGCATGCACAGCATGTGTGGTATTTTCCTGTTAGATGAATCATCTTCAACGACTGGTGAAGACATCTTCTTTACACGGCTTGATCGCGGAAGTTCGACAGAAACGTGACAGGTTGGGTTGACTCTTTATGTTCTGGAGATCTCGTGCGCTTGTCGACTGACAGTTGATACACAAGCCAAGCGCTCTGTTCAACATAAGCGTGGGGGATAAACCTGCCCTGCCAACAAACGTGGGAGGTAAGATCGAAATAAGTCAATTAAAAGGTGTTTCTGATCAGTCCAACCTTCCGGCGGTTGATCGGTTTCTCCGCCGTGCCTTTATTCTTCCTATCTTTGTCGTTGACGCGGGTGAAGCAAGTGGAGATTTGGTGATAAAACATGCTGACACGTTCTTTGCAGCTGCCGCAACATTTCATTGAAAACCAATAGATTCAAGCGCATGGGAGGACGAGACGGCTTTCGGCAATCCGACAAATCCTACACAGTCTTGAACTTCAATGCCGCTGGCTTGCTGCAGTCAACAGAATTAAGCTCTGAGCAGCACGCCGGGGAAATCATCTGTCGGCGGTTGCGTTGCTGGCTCTACTTGATTTGTTGTCCAGGAAAGCCATCAGGCACGTGTGCCAGCACATCCTGTTTTCGTCTTTAGCTGCTCTGGAAAAACACAAAGCTTCGACATAGCAAGAATGTTTAATAATGATCAGTAGGCCTACATAAATGGTTTTAAGACATGTTAAAACGAAAATTGTTCTTCTCAAGAGAAATCAGTCAGAGCAGAACCGTCTCCAGAAAGTTTTCAATAGGGGGCTTTAAGTTTCTTCATGGGGCTTTGACATTCTGAAATTTTTTTAAAATCCACGGATTTATAGTGTTTCATAATTCAATTTAAGGGTGGTTGGAGCTTTGTTTGGGGGCCTAAGCCCCCCAAAACCCCCCGTGGCGACGAGACTGAGTCAGAGTACACACCGCGTACTAAATTTAATGTTTTTTTGCAGTAATAGAACACATAACAAGTAAAAGAAAGTCATCTACATTGGGATTTGTTCTAGCACTTATCTACAATAATCACTTGCCTGTTTCAGCAAAAACCATCATTTTTGCGTAGCAAACCATAGTAAAAACAGTGGCACTGTTTTTAAGAAAGCATTCCATCCTCTTATTAGTAAGCAAGGTGCTTCTGACATTCATACCTCCAGATTTCACAACAGTTATTTTGTTGTTTTCAGTAAAATAGTACCAGACGGTTGTAAATGTGCCCATAGGGGTTTTGAAGCTGGCCATGAAATTTGAAAGTAGGTAACTTTGAACAATGCACCTTGTGAATAAATCTTGACGCAAAATGATTTAGAAACTGCGCGGGCACTTTATCGATAAAATCTAAAAGATTATTCGCACCGGGTGCTATAAAATGAGTCGCTGATCCTATTTTGCAAAATTTACATCACAAAGAGCTCTTGTACCTTTGTGTAGAATGTAGATTATTAATATTTATTTGTTTACTGTTATCAAGCTTGTCAACCAGGTTGGATTACCGTTTGCGTTAGAGCAAAGACGTGAGAAATGGCAGGCTACTTTCTGTAGTTCACGATTCTCTTCCCAAGCTTCCTTACGGTGGACTACGATGGGGATACAGAGGATAGACCGCTCTTAAAATTCATGCTGAAACAATTCCGCTTATGTCCAACAATCTGCCAAAGGTGTTGCTGGTTGTTAGAAGAGAAAGGAAGAATCAATGGTCATGACTGATCACGATAAGAAGCATTACGTAGGATAGGCTATCTCGTAAACATTTTGTGTCGTTTTTACCTCGTTCTAGGGTTGGTGAGGGAGAGATTTTGTCATCCCGGGCTTGCAGTAAATTTGACGTTATTGATATATCAACTATCGCTGCTAGTTAACAAAGGTATAATAAAGGTTAGAGCTTGAAAAATTAGGTGAAGCTCACAAACCTCTTAGGCCAGGTGCCGGCAACCTCTGGCCTTCACGCTGGATACGGTCTAGATATTGTCGTCAAAAAAACTACCGTATATACTCGCTTATTAGCCGCACTTTTTTACTTGGGATATGGCCTGTATTTTGCCTGCGGCTTGTACGCGCAACATATCCAGAGTGACAAAGTTTTCGCATGAGCTATCACCGAATTTCAGTCATCCAGTCGAACCGCAAATGACATTTGGCAATGGGCGAAAGTACGACGATCCACCGTACTTGGAGACGAACTTCCTTCTTCCGATGAAGAAGATTTCTTAGGTTTTGAACAATAAAATTGTCTTTCATTACATTTGCCTGTAAAAATCAATAATTTGTGGTTGATTGATCGTGCAGGGTCTTCACCGGTGAAAAGGTCAATTGACCTGCGGCTTATTCGTGAATTATCCTTGATTCTCGGTATATGGCTACAATTTCTGCTGCGGCTTATCTGCGGATGCGGCGAATAAGCGAGTATATACGGTAGCTACAACGCAGCATCAGAAAAATATTTCGCCATCATAACAATAACTGACAATATACAGTACTATCATGAGATAGAACGAGCTGCGTCCCCTTAACTCTGCGTTAGTACCTTGGGCAGTGTTTCCAATGAAAATCTGTTGCTGAACTCCTTACCACTGGAACCTGACATTGCATCTATTTTCAAGAATATGCAGCGTCAGGTTTCTCACTGAACTACTTTATGTTTGAATAAGTCAACTAATTTGTGGCTGAGAGACTTCATGCTGTCTGATTCTTGCATTCCCCTCATTTCTTTGCGCGCCACAACAGCATTTTGTTTTGCGACATAAACAGGCCCGCAACCAGGGGTGAGGGCAACCGGCCATTTGCCCCAAAATTCTTCAAAGCATTTTGAAGGCGCCGAAAACGTTTTAGTTGTTAGGTAAAGCAAGAAGTTATAATCATTTTACCCCAAAATAATTTCAGCTGTTTGCCGCCCTGCTACTAGCTAGGTGGATTTCGCAATTTCGGTTCTGAATGGAAGTTACAGCAAATTTATATCCCAGCACCCGGTCTTCGGTATCAGTCTGACTCGTATGTGAGTTGCAAATGAAGTGAACTAATATGTAAATAGTTGAGCCATGCGTTACGGAAAATCGAGTGATAGTGTTTGCGAATATAACGTTATGCTATGGTCTTACCTCGATCGGTCTTCAAAACAATATCCTGTATCAATAGGTGTAGGAGCAGGCAAATTTTTGCGAAGGAATTTTTCCCAAATTTCCCCAAACTTGCCCGAAAAATTATTGTGCGCAAAACATTCCATGAAGTCCAAAAATAAGACATGAAGACCAAAAAAAGGTCTTTCAGTTTATCTCATGTGGCGTTATTTCTTTGAATAAAAAAGTCAAATTCAGTCGTACTTCATTCGGTCTCATTTGAAGGTGTCGAAACATCTGTGCGCTTTCACCCCCTGCACCCCCAGCTCTTACACCACTCTCTGTACCTATTTCTTTGACAAACCGTTACGCAGTTGTGTGCCTACCGGGTATGTCTTCGATAAACTTCGTGTCTGACATATACATTAAACTAAACAAACCCTCTTTGGAAACCTTTTTTCTGGCGTCATGTGCGTTCTTGACCCTTGAAATGACCTAGTGGTCCGAAAAAGGTGCTGACCCCTACCTTAGACACACCATGAACAGGGGCCTTAAGAATATCTCAATCTAAACCTCGTTCAGAAACAGAACCATAGAAGTATTCTGAAAATGCAAGAACTACATGGGGTGCAGTTCGAAACTTGCAGCCATTTCCTTTTGCAGTTATGAAAATTTTAACATTACTGTCACAAAGCTTGTTCGTTTTAAACAACAATCCGAAAGATTTTGCATGAATATTTCATAAATAATCTGGCAAATTGTACTTACTAGCGTATACCAACGCGTGCGTGAATTTTTATTCTTATGCATGACAGAAATAAAGAAAATAAGAGCACAAGCGTAAGGAGAAAGCAAACTGGGGTCAAGGCCTTGCCTAGATTTAAAATTGGACAGATTGTTACCACAAGGCCACTTCCACACGATGATCCCCTTTCTTATAAAATGTTCACCCTAGGGAGTTAGTGAATATTAGACACAGCGATGGGGGCAGCAATGTGTTTGTGGGGGCAAAGAAATTTTGAACAAATGCACTTCATGGTAAATCACGAAAAGAGGTAGAAGTACGTCATCAATTTATGGTGTGCACTTATTTAAGCATCAAAATAATTGAAAACTTGCAAAACTATTAAGTTTTTCAACACTTCACACACGTTCGGATATAAGCTATATACCCGTGCGATTTGTGTTCCCTTGCCAATGCACTTCCTTTGGAAGGATTCAGGCAGAGCTCAGTGGAGATCTGTGCTGTGCCTTACCTTTTAATGTGTCACAAAAATGTTGCACTAGTGACGCAATTTAATTACTGGAACAAGTTGTTTTGCAATGATCTCAAATTTTAACAGCATTTGTAGAAACAACAAAACTTTTTTAAATGCTATATTTCATTCGTTTTTCTTTTCTGGAATAGAAATAGCTTTAACTTGAATACAAAAAGCATTTCAATGTTGAGTTCGCTCCAACACAGTCGGACAAGGCTGTACAGCGTGAAGTTGTAAGAGAATTCTACGAGAAGCACCAACTGCGGTACAGATGTGAAAATGGCACAAAACGTTCAAAGAGGAAGGCTTTTTGTATAGGACCAGAGGTTTTGGACGATCACCAGTATCTTGTGAAATCGTTTGCAAAATGCCCATGTGTTTGAATTCCTCATTCTAATTTTTGTAAATAAACCTTGATATACTAAGCATTTAGCCTGTTTCATCTCATGCGCCTAGAGATTGTTGTTACTCAGATATAAGCATCTCAAATTATAACAAAATTTTTGAAACACTCTGTATTAAGATAAAACAAAGGTTTCTGTCTCATCTACGCTTCGAAAAGCAAAAATTATTGTAAACGGGAACGTGGCATTATGCACTAAAATGACTAATTATAATTTTTATTATGCATGCAACTGACAGACAGGTCGAAAGTAGCCTAATGCAAAAACAATTTTACCACCATTTTGTAGAGAAGACAGAGAAGACATGGACGAATTGGAACATTTGCACAACGTTCAGTGCTTGTTTTTATTTCATTGGCTGGGTTGATGCCATTTCGTGTTGTTTTTAGCTTACCTGTTCTCCAATGTCCATCCCTTTCTCTTTTATCGTTTCTGCTTCTCTGCGAATATATGTGTAGATTTTGTCATATTTAAAATCATAAGTACTTGTTGATGTATGCGTTTCTCTAGCTTATTATTGCATTATGTAGTTAACGCAGTGACGTAGGTCACGGAAAAGCTGGCAAACGTGATAGGACAAATCAGATCAAACAAAAATAACTTGCCTGTAAAAATCACTGCAATGGCAGTTTGTTTTCTTATTTCAATTTAGTGCAAGTATACAAAATTTCATTCTAAATTTCGTGTTTATCATTTAAGGAGGAACGGTGTAGCTGTACAATATCTGCAGTGCTGCAGCTCCAGCATTGCGAAACAAAGAATACAAATGGCCTATAATTTGTCTAATCACACGTAGAAGCTACTGAATAACGGCGTCACTAGCTGAATACGTCATTTTGTCGTCATTTGGTTTCCGACAACGAAAATCTACAATTTACAAAAAATTTACAGCCCAACCGTATGGAAAACACCTCCAATGGCCTTGAAAAGAAATGTTGACAAAAATGATAAACTGTCTCAAGAATATTGCAAAGAAGTCAGCATTATAAACACAAGGCATTGTTGCACAAATAAATTACGAAATTTCAAGAAAAAACAAGTTTCATTTGATGCCAGCACGTGATTGGAAACTAAAAGCTTAATTTAAACAAAATCTGCAAGTATTTTGCGATTACACACAAATTTGATTTAAGTCATAATGACTTCAACATAGAGAGGCCAACGCAATGAAATGGACATTGGGTATTTACTTAACAGGTGCTGGTTAAGACAGAAAGAAACTGTAGATCTGTTGAAATTGGAAAACTGCACTTCATTCAGCCCTCCTGGAAACTGTTATGCCTCGTCAGGTTATACATGAAAACCTAAAATTTTTTTAATAAATCAACAAATCTATGAAATATCGTTAATAGAAGAAATGTAGCAAATGTTTTCTCTGACCAATATTACTAACGAAAGTTTAGGTCAGGGCTCGGGAACTTATGGCTCGTGAGCCAGATATGGGTCTTTTGATGACGGCATCTGACTCGTTTGATGTTTTTTTAACACGATTGTTACGAATGAAACTTTTTCTGTAATTTTTCATCTACCAGACTACAAAGCCAGCAACAACTCCATGCAGCACCGGAAGTCGCATTAACAGTAAGAAGCATGTTATTAAAGAGAAAATTCAGACATTTACCGTTGTTTAAAATTGTTGGTTTGCTTAAAAATGCACACGTTAGTTAGTAAATTAGTTACATCAAGTGTTGAAAAACATAGGTGTAGGAGCAAGCAAATTTTTGGGAGTGCGAAGGATTTTTGCCCAAATTCCCCCAAATTGCCCGAAAAATACTCCAAAGAAAATGACCTCCAAAAAAAACGACTACATTTCTTTTCATGCTGGGCGCATTTTTTCAACTCAAAGTACTTCAAGCACCATTTTTTCCCATATTTCCCCCAAATTTCCCCTAACTTGCCTGAAAAGAACTACCGGTAAATAAAAACATGACTTCCAAAAAAATGTTATTTTTGTAAAATCAAAGAGCATACAGCGATTTTGCGAAGGTATTCACACATTTTGCCCAAATTTTCCCACAGATTTTGCCCGGATTTTCACCAAATCAAACGTTTTGGGGGTGCGCTTGCACCCCCCGCCTCCTGCATCAGTGTTGAAAAATGTTATATGACTCTCACGGAAAAACAATTAAAATATGTTGGTTTCATGGCTCCCCTAACGAAAAAGGTTCCCGACCCCTGGTTTAGGTTATCTTTGCTGGGACTTTATATGCAGCATGTCCATAAGTTTCACGCAGCTTTCAGGATTACATAGGCTTTACGCAGCTTACGTGTTTAGTTGGGACTTCGTTTTTCGTTTAAAAGGTCTAGATCAGTGGTTTTCAACCTGGGTTGCGACCCGAGAAGGGTCGTAAACCATTTTTGGAGGGTTGTGAGTAGACATTTTATGTGCACAGCTGTATTGCATTTGGTTTATTCGAGTTTTAGATGAGGATCATTGGGTTATAGTGGGTTGCTGTAATGAGTCGCGGTATAAAAAAGGTGGAAATCCACTGGTCTAGATTCTCTACTTAGAACCATGAACAAGTCGCAGGTGATGAAGCGTTCGCTCCAAACAACAAAAACTCGATAATATTTTATCAGAAACGAATGTCAATGAAATTTAGAGAACACACTTGGTAGTTTTACTTGATGTTAAATCGAAATGCAATGACAATTGCACACACAGAAAATAATGCTGCGCGCTTCCATGATCTGACGTGGATATTTGCTCGCTCGAGATTTTTCTCTTTCAAAACATAAACTGCTACGCTGTAACATCTACGCAATCAGTATGTCATTAAAATCGTGGTAACATAGGCTAGCCGTTGGCGCTCGTAAAACGCAGACAAGAAAAGCACATAAACAGGCGGTATCTGTTTATGCGTTTCTATCGCATTTTCAAGTGCCAGCAAGTTGAGCCTCCTTTAAAAGTACTGTGCGTATTCAGTCCACTCAGATGAGGGCGTGGATTGGTGCCTAACTTTTCGACTGAGAGATAGATGCTGTGCTATTGAACTACCGTGGCCTGCAGCCAGGCCTGTGGAACGTGGGACGGAGCAATTTTGGATGGCTGGAGCCGGAGCCAAAAACTTTTAGATGGTGGAGCCGGAGCCTGAATTTTGGGTTCCGTTTCCACAGCCCTGGTATGTGGGGTAAGCTAGTTGTTCAAATAATACAATGGTTTTCAGTTTTTAATTGACCAAATCATTTTGGAGCCGGAGCCGGTACCAAAAAATTTAGATATTGGAGCTGGAGCCAACAACTTTAGATGCCTGTAGCTGGAGCCAGAGCCTGAGTCTAAAATTTGAATTCTGTCCTCACAGCCCTGGCCGCAGCACACAAAGTTTTAAAAATATTTTTGATAGATTGTATCGAAGAATTCAAATTTGATGGTTTCACGCTGCGGCCATGTCTTCTGTTTCTTCTCTTAATTAAGATGAAATGCTAAATGACTTCAAGGTGAGAAGACGAAAAAGTCAAAGTCACTTCCATCTACACAGAAGCCCAAATCGACAAGTGATGGATTTCTCGAAGTTGAATGATGTGAGTATCAGCTTAATAGGAGCCCGTCACGCTGCGCCGCGCACTCCATCACGCAAGTCGCACGCAAAGCGCTGCTTATGACAGTTCGATCGCTTCTGCAGATCTGCTTCTTGTGCCAGCATAATACGATCGTTTTGTGATAAGGCTCTTTTTATAGAACCCTTCCCTCGATTTAAGTTCAATTTTCGCGCAAACACTCGTGTGCGGCGCGCGTTCTGTTAATTTCTCGTTTGCACGGCGTCAGTAATGCCTGCGAATACGCAGCTCAAGGACGTCACTAGTAGGGGCGGCTTAACAATTAATATGCTTTAGTGTCCGATCTAGGCATACTATCTTCGTTTTGATTGATTGTGCGACGTCATAGGTGGGTGATCATCAACCTTGGAAATACCTTTTTGCATTGTTTTGTATTGTTTCGCAACTGCATGGCTATTTAACGACCAAACAAATAACATTCAAAACATATAAAACAGAAAAGAAATGGCCGTTTTCTTAGCAGAGACACAGCGAAAGATCTTGCGATCATCTGGTCTAACTGCACCGTTTATGTTATTCTACCATGCGTTAAATTTAGGCCTACCAACATCGGTACAGGAAAACTAACCTAACACTTAATAAAATATGAATAAAGGCACAATAGAGACACAAAAACAAGCACAGACTTGTGCATAATTTGAAACGAGAAAACACACCAGCACATTTTGTCAGTACGTCTAGATCCAAAAAATAAGTGTTTTTTATGAAGAAAGCCTATAGTATAAAATCTTAATTTGCGTGAAAAAGATTGGTTTCAACTTTCAATTAATACCTGTTTTACAAACAAAAAAACGTTTCAAACACGATCTCGTCATACCCGTTCGTAAGACTTTGCCAACCTCTTGAACAAGTAATATGTATTAGGAACTACGCAACGTTTTTATGTTTTGCTGTGCACACGACGCATCCAAACTTCCTTACTTCATACAGATGGTTCAGTAATTTTTTCACAGAGATATTTGTATCAGGATAAGTTTGCCATATCCACAAGGTCAGGCACTCAGCAAATTGTTGAAGATGATGTGCTTTATAACATTATGTAAAAATGCAGTCCATAGTGCGGGCTCTTTGCCTCTCGAATCGCCCTCGCAAAAAATGAGGTGTGCGGACCCCTGTTCCGCCGACCATAAAGCATGCAATCTTTTGAGAATGGGTTAAGGTTTTTCAGCTAGATTTATACTTCATCACGAAATATAGATTCATCTGAAGTGCTGCATCATATTAGAAAGCTAAATTTGCATTTTTGCATTCAATACAGCTAGAGTACGTACTGATCATAAATGCATCTCGGAACCCCTTAAAAAACTGTAAGGGTGTGGACCCCACGACCCCTTATTCCGCCTCCCGTAGACGTCAGTACATAAAACATCGACACCGTCAAGAAAAGACAACTTGATTTTTTCTGCTGAGAAGTCGGGTTGAAGCAACATTGTCTTTACCGGTATTTTTAACGTTTTTTTAAACTAGATTTCAAAGACAAGTTGGACGATGAGGATATTGGAGGTAAAGTAATGGAAGACAGAAAATTTCCTCACAGTTGTTCAATAAAAACAGGATGTGAGTCGATATGGAAAGCAAAGATACTGCATGGTCCATGACACGAGCATGAAAATTTGTATATTCGTCCAGGAAAACAAACAGTAAGCAGATTGTGCAGATGACAAAATAGAAGAAATAAAATGATTATCAACCATGAGAAACCGGATATCAGTGCAAGGAAAGAAGTTAATTCCAAATTACCAATCAATAAAATGCACCATCGGTAACCTCTCGAATAATAGGAAAATATACAGCGTTTGTGGTATAGCAGGGAATTATAAATTCCTGTTAGACGTAATTGAGTTAGACATCTTGAAAACTTAACACTGGCGACAAGTGATAAAAATGCATCACAATAGTAATGTCGTGCTCAATACCATGGAAGCACCTGTAAACGTTTTGTAACATAAAACGATTTAAGTCGATGATGTGTGCATAGAAACGTTTACATTTTTCAGCGCCAATTCCAACAGAACGTTGAAAAACGTTCCTGGTGTTTTATGTAATTTAGGCACAAAAACATTTACAAAAACCCACTGCCAGATATTAAACAATAAAAAAAATTGATCAACAAGTCACATTACAATTACTCTTTTCTCATGAAATAATGATGGTTTGACCTCGTTTGACACTTGAGACAAAACGTGACGAACGACAGCAAAGAAAAACGTCCATAATAGAATAACATAGACCTACCATACGTCCCGGTTTGGCCGGGACTGTCCCGGTTTAAACGTCTGTCCCGGTGTCCCGTGCCGGTTAGCAAAATGTCCCGGAATTTCACTTTAGTGAAATTTTCGAAATGAACTCCAGCCTGATGATGCACTGTTATAAAATAATTCCGCTCAATGGCCATTTGTAAAATTGGTGGCTTATTATTGCGTCATTGTTCCAGTGTCTTCAGTGTTCTCAGACAATCTTAAAACAAATAAATAAGGTACAAAATTTGCCAAACTCAGGCCTTCGGAGGCTCGTCAGGTTATTTCATTCATGGTTTTGAATTTGTTCCGGTTTAAGACTAAGAAATTATGGTAAGCCTAGAATAACAAAAAGTAGAAAACATTCAAGAAAAAGATTGTGTTTCTCTCCAAACGGTTGTTTACACAATTTAAGAGTATACAATCACTTTTCCACATGCACCTCTGGTTTATATAATTTGAGTCAGCGAATGACTTATCTGCTAGTGAACTTGTGGCATCCACAGTTTATTTCCCCAGACTTCCTCATTGTTTACAGGAATCCAGTGAGCGGTTCATCATCTCTTCATAGCGGAACAACTTTACGAATGTTTCTTTGAATGGTGTTGAAACCACTCCTGATGTGGTTCTCTGCATGGCTTTGAAAAAAGGTTTGATGTGGTTCGTGTATACTTTTCCTAACCAACAAGAGGTTCTGAGATTTTATTGATTATTATAGGCAGGTTTTTGCCAGAATAAAAGTCAGATACCAACCTGTTCCAACCACATGTGGTTATTTTTCCAAGGTCGGGAACAAGCTTGCATTCCCATCGAAGTTTTTTTCCAAGTGCTATGCTACGATGGCGAATGCGATGAAGCAACATATAGGTTTTGCTTTTCATGTGAGGCTTAGTCAATATCTTTGTTATCAGCCAATGCCATTGACAAACTTGTCCTCCGTCAACAAAAGTAAAAATAAATCTCAATGGCAGAATCTTCCAAGAGAAATTAATACGAGAACAGGCCAAAGGTTATTACTTTGGTAATAAAGAGTGTGAAAGGTGGATCTGGTCATGTTTGTGCCTCAGAGCTGACGCTATAATGAAAAAATGCATCTAACTGACTTTACAAGACAGCAGAGGTGTGCACAAGATCAGGATCCAGACACTGCAGGATCTGGCAAAGTTATCAGGAATGGACTCCATTGTTTGATTTATTCTAAGTACAGCGTATCAAACCTGATTTTACAACTACTAAAATAGGAAATATTCATGCTTGCATGAAAATATTTCCAACCAAATATAAACCATGAATTGAGCTCCAATTTCAGTCTGCTCAGGGACTAACTCTGGGGAATGCCCTATGACCACTTTCTGCTGTGGCTGTTTCTAATTTTACAGTAATGTATTCTGACTAATGGTGTAAGATTACACTGGTTTGAGATATAAAAGAGTTAAGGGTTACTGTGGTACAGGGTTAGGCTGGTGATAATGAAGCAAGGATTAGGTTGGAATGAAGATATGAAGTTAGCAGTAATGCCAACATTCAGTAATATTGTGTGCTGATGCGGTTCAACAAATTACCATGACATGTATGTTCTGACCGTAGATTTTCGTTTCTTATTTTTTCGTCACGTCTGTCTCATCAGCAGAGTATTCAAGTTCGCACTAAAAGTGTAGTAACGTACGTAATCGGTGTGCAAGATTAGAACAGCGTGATAGCAATTAATGTATGAATTTTATAGTTTTTTTTCTGCAGATCTGAAAAACGAATTTAACAGTAGTTTACATGCAATGCAACTTGTCTGATCAAGATCAGATTCCGAAAATCCGAAAACCTTTCCGATCAGGACTGGACCGGGTATGATGGTTTCGGACCGGATCGCACCAGGATTTCAAAAAATGCAAATCCTCACATCTCTGCCAGACACTGTGTGGTTTTTGTTCTATTTCGTGTGGTTAACCACGAGTGAGAACCAGCGTGCTACAGCGTTTGTTATAACAACACGTACGCCGAACACCGGGGAAGCTTTAAGCTACATCAAGACACGTTTTATTCGACAGTTGGAAACATGATCATGATAATTCGGCTGATGTATCGAGGATATGGTTTGAATAAGAAACTTGTAGCCATAGGTCTTTGGTTTTGCATAACAGTCATTTTAAATAGTCAGAACGGGTAATTTTGCCCAAAATATTGCGCTTAATTTCGTAATTAATTAATCTTTAACGTTCTGATTTCGGCACTGCACGAATGCTGCCAAAGAACCACGGCCAAAATCTTTGCATATTGCTTGATTTTGACTTAGTTTTAAAGTTTTCTCACGCTGACGTTGGCAGACGGGCTGAGTTTTACTGCCAGCAAATGCCGAGTTCTGAACGCTTTGTTCTGGAAAATACGGCATCAGCTTTGTTCTTCTAAACGTATTTTACTAATAATACCAAAAACTTTTAGATTGAGTAGTTTGAAAGGTTGACCAAAACCCGTAAGTAAGTCAGTTCAGGATTATTTAACGTTCATTTTTAGATGCCTGCTCTCCCTTATTTTGTTTCAGTGCAGGAATGCTGTTAACATTTCTAGTTTTAAAAAAATCACTTGTTTGAAGAGACTCTTTGCCTAAATGTGGCACAGTCAAACATAGCAAAAATAAACTCATTTCTAGTCTGGAAATGCATCTACTACGCAACAGTTGCGCCAAAACTTTTTCATCCATCGATAAGTCTTCACAATGGCGACGAACTTTAATCAATCAGCAAATTGTTTTAATAGGAAATCGATTTCACGTAACTCATGCATCTTCAATCCAGAAAACTGCAAGCAAAAGCTTACGAGTGAAACGATGGATAAATAAAGCAAGGTTTTAAAGATAGTACGCGAGTATTGCTTGAAACACAGGCTGTAGCTATGAAGCTGGTCTCACCAAAACTGAAAGGCAAAGCTGAGGCCAATTACAGAATTGCTTCAAGCAACGTTGTGATGAGTCAACCAAATATTTTTTCGGTGTTTATGGCCGGCTCGGCTATCAACAGCTGGCTACCGCAACTGGGTCGTTACTTACGCAGCTAGTTTTATTTTTCAAGCTTTTCTCTTGCCTAGTCAGTTTTGAAAATTGTTCTCATGCTTCAGCACATTTCAAGCATATCTGGAAACTGAGTTAACAGGGACTTTCTATCAGTGTCGTCGAGAGCTGAAGGCTCTGTTTGCTGTGAACTTTCAAGGAATCAGCCGTGCTCAGCCATCATAACTTCGCGATGATTCGGACTTAGACATATCCACATTCCAGTAATAAGCCTCCGCAATGGCAACTCAGTCCAATTAATCAGCATGTTGTTTTAATAGGAATGGGCGTCGGAAGGATTTTTTCCAGGGGGTGGCACTAGGGTATTTTTCCAAAATTTTTCTAAGGGGATCCAAAAGTGGTGAAATTTGTTTTCTCCCACTCGAAACTGGGAAAGCAGCCTTTTTTGATGAAAATTTTTAAAATCCGTGGCGGGGCCAAAGCCCGTCGCCCCCCCCCCGTGCGACCCCGTGTTAATAGGAAATCGATTTCACATACTTCATTTGTCGTCAGTCACGAAAACGTACTTGAATAGAATCCTCATCCAAAACGTATTCAATAAAATTTCTCAGGAGCAATTTGCATCACTCATCCAGGCAGCCACACTGTTCTTTGCACGGGCATATTCTGTGGGGCAGTTACTGCAAACCACATACCAACAGTTCCCCCAAAAGAAAACCCTGAACCGTGGTAAATACTGCATAGTAATCACGCTTTTCATAGTGAAACTTTGTGAACAATGTGGAATGCAAGTAACGTACACTGGTCACATTTTTTCGAGTTCATTCCTGTAGCAAAACTATAATCGATCCAGATCTCGGGAAAATCGGAATCAGTTTAGGTTGGGATCAGATGTCACGTACGGTACGATTTTCGTTTATAGGATTAAAATCTCCACGAGAAGCGCATTTTGTTTGAACTAGTTCCACCAAAAGTTTGTCGCAAGGTTTCCGTACGCAATGTGAGTTTTGGAATCAAAGTTTCTGAGAAAGTTTTTATCGAGATTGCATGTGAATAAACGTTTGTTGCGACAAACGCCCGCAACAATTCCGATGTCTTTGCGTTTTTTGCCGAATATCAAATGTTCTTCATCATGGCACACTTCACTGGCTCCTTAAATTTCAGTCTGTCGACCTGACGGGCATGTCGCTTGGACAGTCTCGGCGACTGTCCATCTTTGCAGGAACACGCAACTCGGTATTATCTTTGATGTGAAATGCATCACGCGGTTGAGTGAAAAAGCATAGACTAGGGGTGAGGAACCTATTTACTATCACGGACCGCATGAATTGACCATTATCGCTGTCCGGCCGCAATTTGATTTTTTCTAAAATTCTACCTTTATCTAACTGTGAGGAAGAGTGACTTCTCTTGACTTAAATTATCTAAGTACCTGCTCATCACGAAGCTTCGTTTAGACGCGATGTTTGTACTCTAACTTGGGCAACAAAAATTCTGTTGCGGGCCACACCAAATCTTCACGTGGGCCGCAGGTTCCCCACCCATGGTGCAAATACATCATTAACCTGGGTTATGAAGATTTTTCTCATTGTTGCTTTGTTCAAAACATCATTTTCTCTGACGAAAACATCATTAATTGTTTTGTTCTCCTTCGTTTATGTTCTGGTAGTTTTTTTTGCCATTTCTGCGGCTAATTTCATCGTGTTTTTTCTTCAGAGTTTTTATTCACCCACAGTATGATCTCGGTGCTCTCAAATACGACATTGCTGTCCGGAAAATGAAGCTTCACAGTTTTCACTGAATGTGCATCCCCATCTGTTTGCCCATCAGCGAGTACCCTGTACATCAAAACTCATGAAAGTACAGTGTCTGCTCCAGATTTTTTTTCAAGGCGAATTTGAAAATCGACCAATCTTCTACTTCTTGCGCATTAAACCACACTCGTACCTCGAACAGCATCAGAACCAGTAACGGATTTACGCATAGGCCAAATAGGCCATGGCCTAGGGCCCCGCACAACCCCTTCCTCGGATAACTCATGTTTAACTTAAAATTTGCGAAACTGCGCAGAGGTAGAAGTTCACAATTTACTTTAAAACGAGCGAAAATGCCAACTTCTACATAGACTGCTGTGTGACCTGAGGTGTGGTAGCTGAGTCGTGGTTGTCCTTGAGACGTCGGTTTATTCAAATGTAGGGCGACCTAAGTACTGCAATTTGATCACGTGTCATGTGGAACGATCCTGATTATTGAAGAAACCCATCGCGTTCTGATCAGGAGGAAGTTTTTCACACAGTATTTATTTCTTGTATTCATTTGCTTTGCAAAAATAAATTAGAATTTTCTCTCGAAGCACAAGAACAACGCAGATTTCATTAAAACCACACGTCAAGGTCGAAAATTCCAATACGCGATTAGAATAGCACGGAATGTTGTGAGGTGGGCACAGCGAAATGATTTGAAAAAAAAAACAAGATAAGAAACACGTCGGAATAAAACAACAAATGTAAAAAACAAACACCGCTTCTTCCCAAAAAATCGGGAAATCGCTTTAAGTAGTAATTTCTGGACGGTCCGCGACAGAAAAGGTTTCTGGCTGCTAACCTGATGTCGACAAATAAATAGATGAGGTTTGCTTTCGTGTTCAACAGTTTTCGTGCTCACGTAACAATGAAGCGCGCGACGCAGACGAATAAAAGGCACGTTTAGTGAAGTTTGCCAGAACTGCAACGTCTGCAATGTGCGGCCGTGTCCATGACAGGCCCGGCTCCCCCTAACTTAATAAAATGCTCCCTAAAGAGTGCAAGCGGTAACTAACCGGGCATTTCGCGGCTTGGCGTTCGAAAGCGCGTTGAAGAGCTCGTGAACCACAGACAAAAACTTTGCATTGCCGCGTTTCACGACGGTCCGTGCGAATTATAGCTAATGTGACAAAAAAGCAGGACCAAAGAAAACTAAGTATTTACTACAAGCGTGATTATTTTGCGGTGCTGAGAATCGCGAAGATGGACTTGCCTCGTTTGTGACAAAAATGCATAATGTCAAAATGCGGCAAAGCGATAAATAGAGGCCAGGGGCTGTGACGAAGAGCGTGATGACGCGGCGACTGCCTGACGTCAGAAAGAACAGTGCAGAAGGTAGCTTGCATGTTTGCAGAGTTCACACTAAGTCTGCCTCAACTGAAAGCACCCAACGTTTGGATCCAATCCTGTTCCGGATTGCAGTAGCGCTTGCAGTCCGAGCGATCGGATCTCGAAAAACGCCCGTGGCGAAATCCAGACCCTGACTTCGTTAGACCCCAGCAGGCAGCTGTCTGACCAGCGGCGGCGGCGGCGGCGAAGCTCGAGGCGATTCGTCGACAAAGAGAAGTCTGACGTCGTCGTGCGACTTCGCCAGGCCAGTCCTGTCCAATTCGGGTCTTCGCCGTTTCGGCTTGTGGAAGGACGCAGTCTGCCGAACTGAATGAGGCAACGTGACTTTCGGAGAGTCTTCCACATCCACCAGAACAGCGTCATTGTCTCGCGGGTCGCTGTTCGCGGCGCCAACGTGATTTTCATAAAGTTCCCGTTCGTGGCTGGGCACGAAAACGTTGTCGTCACGATTACTTGCCACGTCTTGTTCGTCGGCTTCGTCCGAAAGTGATGTGGTCGATGTTAACTGCGCAAAAAACGACACGTTTTAGGAGGGTCGTGCTTCTGCATGTGTTGCAGGAACACTAGGAAAAACGATTTGAGGCAAAGATCAGCCGATTTTATATCGAAATGTCACGACTAAGAGCCGTGTCTCGGTACAAAAGCAATGCAATCACATTCATCTATAAATAGAACAATGGGCGTATGGTCAAGCGGCTTATAATCAGTAGAAAACCACCGGAAACTGCGTTCCAGACAAGTTAATATGATGTTAACAAGCACCCAGTTCGTTGATTGGCAGGCTGTAAGTCGAGCAATTAGCCATTCATGTCACGCAGCGGCGGTACAGCGATCCTTGAGCGGCACAATCCAGGCTTTTGCGAGATCGAACGGGCAGACGCCAAATCAAGTTAAGGCGTCACTACCGGCCTCAGGCGCAGAAACGAACGCAGCGAAATCAGAGGGCAAGACTTGACTTTTATTGAGTCAGCAACTGTCACCAATAGTAACAGGCGACCTTATTTTCGCTGCGCCTTGAAAGCATGCTAGAGTCAGCTACTGAAACTGATGACCACTTGGCCTGTTGGTGTAAAGAAGGACAAGCACAACACTAAGTCAGATTAATTACCGGCTTGTTATGGTCTGCGTTGATTGTTTGCGCGCTGCATGTGCGGGGGATGTCTTCCGCGAGCGCGTAACCCGAATCTCTGCCCTCTGAAGCGTTGGAAGGGTTGTTATGGAAACCGGCAACAGAGCTCCTGTTTGATTGAAATCAAGATGAAAACATGTTTACCGTTGCGTGTTCGCGAAGTTCTGTCGCACGTGACCGAGCAGACGCTCTCAAGTGGTTTAACTTGGCCCGGGTACTTGGAATGACGTGAACAATATCACTATTTTGGATGCGAGAAACAATTGCGCAAACTGACCCGCAAACAGACAATTTAAAACCAGTTGTGTAAATGGGCGCAGCAACACACACAAAAACTAAGACTTGTTCATATTCGAGTGACAAGCAACAAAATACCTGGATATTTTGCGGTCTCGGTTATCACACTTAAACTGAATAATAAAGGAGGCTTAGGTAGACTGCAATATTAGCAACATTTCACAACGGCTTGCTTTGTATTTAGCTGGCGCACCTCAAGCCACGGCTGACAGCAAACAGCAATATGACGCAACAGTTTGATCGTTTCGCACTGTTTCGTCACAATCCTCTTTCATGAAATGCAACTAGTTACTACCTGCTGCTCATGGGGTCTTCCACCGATGCGTCGGATTTAGAATGATAGGTGGCCGACTCGATTTGCAACTGACTTGCGCTGTGCGCGGGGGCGTCCTCGGTCCGGTAAGTCTGGAAACGCAGTAAACACCCAGGTGAGCAAGCGCGTACGCCTCCAACGCAACAGGTGCGGAAAGCCGCTGCTGGAAGGTTGATGCAGCACCGAAGGCGAGGTCTCGGGAAGCGTACAGAACAATGGCATAGCGAGGGCAAGAGCGGCGACGCGTTGACGACTTTATGGCCCGTAAATCATCGCGAGGCTGACAGATTTTTGATGAGCGCGGTTCGTTTACAAGGAACGTCGCTGTCGTCATCACGAGGCGTCGCTGCCGTCATTGCCCGATCGCGCAACCCACTCAGAACAAGCGTAACGAATCGAAAACGAACAAGGAAACATGCCGTTAGCCTTTTCACTGTCCAGCGCAAAACTGTCAGTCAAGACAAATGCCGAAGAAATTGTTTGCATAGGCAGTGTACCAACCAAACATGTGGTCAGAGTAAACTTTCGCAGGCAGGGACTGGCGAGTGGTGGCGCAAAAGGGCAGAAAGTGATGATAAACGAGCATCAAACTGGAAACACTGGCCCGAGTGCGATGGATGGCGGCCTCTTGTTGCAAAGCATGTCGGCAATCGGAAAATCGTGCAATTACGCCTTAATTAAGCCGCGCTTTCAACCGAAGACGTACTTTCAATGCAGCTCAAACGAGATCAAGACAATTTTCTTTATCAGCAGGCTGCAGTAACGTCATTTGACGCGTGCGTTGCCAACGAAACGACAGTCACGAAAGCAAGATCGCAACAGGGTGGCTAAAATTAGAAAACTTGATTGATCTCGACCTGGCGACTCACCTTGTTGAATCGCTGAAAGTTGACCTTGTAACCGTTCCTCTTTGAGAGGGAGATCATGTTTTGGAACCGATGACCCCAAAGTACTTCGCTAGGAAGGTAGGAAGCTCTGGCTTGTGTGGTCATGCCGGTCGCTTCAACCATCCCTTCCAAAATAACGACAATCTGCGAAAGAAGTGACATGAATGCTTAGAAACACTTCGCGTCTTGTTCAAATGGTTGATGGGGGCTAAAGGCACAGGATTTATACATCAAGTCATGCAAATTCATTTTCTACAGAAAAAGTCATGTTTTGTTTTCCAATTGCACATTTATTTCCATATTTTCCGCATTGAAACTTGAATGAAAGCAGCATCATTAGCAAACTACGCAGACAGAAAATATCCAGGTTGGCCATACAGAAAGAAACTTAATAACCGTTTGCGAGAGCACTTGCGTGGGAGGATGAGAAATTATTGCAGCCCGTAAGTCGGTTGCGGCACTCGGAGATATGTGACTTACAGCCAAACGTAATTAACGGCTCTTCGAAGTATGGATCGCGTGTTCACTTCAGCAAATAGCAGACAATATCAGATGTTTACATTTGATTGGAAACAATTACGTTTATTAAAAGCTAACACGCTTGGATCAACTCCGCCGCCAAAGTTTGAAACCGGTGACTGCATCAACACTCAATTAAGCCGACATCAACCTGCTTTGAACCTTGTCTTTTAACTACTTGGAGGCTAATACTATGGTCTAGTTGCAAGAAATGTACACAAGCACGAGGTGCTTCCATGCCAACGCAATTGGAGCAAACGCCATAAACCTTATTGTGCTGAACTTTGACGACGACAAATTTAAGCAAGCAGAGCTGCAGAAAACAATTATAAAGCTGAGGAATATCTCGAAGTAACTTACAAGGAAACTAGCAGCTGTTGGTCCGATTCGATACATTGCTAAAGTCAAACAGGAGAACGCAAGCGTACAGTTGACTTTTGTTCGAAAACGTCTCGGCTATATCATTTTTCGCCAAAAACACCCATTACGCCAGTGCACCTGCAATTAACCCTCCTAAACTCACCTCAAAGTTCGAGTCAGCCAGCTCTTCAGGTTCCAGGTCATAGAGAGGGCTGGTTTCGTCGATCGGGTGGCAAATTGTTTGCGGGGTCACCAGAAACAAGCGATCCGAATCGTTTTTCAAGTCCAAATGCAAGTCGATTTGCTCGAGTGGGATGAATTCACCTTCGCGCGTCGTTCTTGAGTGGACGTATTGCATTCTAGAATGGAGATAAGGGTCGTTGACGAAGAGCGCGAAGAAAAAAAATATTTACTTTGTTTTTGGAAAACAGACAAGCTGAGCCGCGAAAAATGGCCGATTCGCTTCGAGCTCTAAACGTTGCCAAGCTAAAACTCCTTTTCAATGACTTGCGGGCAAAATGCCAATTTCATGTTCGCAACCATGGTTATAATAAAAATAGCCTAGTCGTTCCCGCAACGGTTGATTGGAGAGACGTTCGCGCGGCCCGTTGTGCCAGGGACCGGTGTCTCCAGGCCACGTACCTTATGGTCGCCTCAACGAGGTGACTCTTTCGCAGGTTGCCGACCCTGACCATGAGACAGAGACGCCCGTCGCGCATGTTGATTACGGCGTTTTCGCTGAACAGCAGTGTTTCCGCTCGTTTTTTCGGCCTGCATCAAACACAAACAAAAACACGTTAACATGCAATTTTGCAGTGCGCCGCAAGCGCAGAGGAAGCGTGGATTGTGCGGTTTTCTCGTAGCGTCTGGGCGAAGTTTTCGTAACGCGCAATTCGCCCCTTATGTTTACGAGTAAAACCTTTCACATGAAGCTTGAACAAGCAGCCGATACGCACCTGGAGATTTTCGCCATGATCAAGCCTATCATGAATGCGTCGAGAATGGAGCCGAAGACTGACTGCACAACGACCATGATGATGGTAAAAGGACACTCTTCGGTCACGACCCGAAAACCATAACCTGGCAACATAAGACCAAGGGTTAGTACCTAGCAACTTGGCACGCAAGACAGGGATCAATCTTCCACACTCTGTTGCGCGACAACAGTGCATGCTTTTGTTCCACACAGAGCGCGGTTTATTTCAGAGACCACTGTTTAAAGGCTCAAGTTAAGTGCAGCCAGCAGTGAGCCGCTTGTTGTGGGTTGTACCACAACACGCGTGTCACCAGCAGCTTTGCCGCCATGCAGCAGCAATGCTTCCAAACGTCGAGCTAAATTAACAGAAGCGTCCCGCACTTGACATAAGTGACTTTACCCACCGATTGTAGTTTGAGTTTCCAATGAAAAAAGAAACGCTGACGTGAAGGGATGCTTGGCATCGAGGTTATTTACGCAGGAGACGAATGATTCGTTTCCCATGTTTTCTGTCAGGAAGTCGCCGTGCATGTACGATCCAGCCCAATAGAACAAACCAAAAACGACCCAACTGCAAGAAAATAAAATGACATTTGCAAGGTTGGTCTAAAACAGCGCATTCATCACACACCAACAGCCTGCTGCATAAAACGCGTGTCATACGCCGCGAATGTCAGCTTTGCCGGGCGAATTACAGGAAGTTGACGATCAGTTGACTTACTGCGTAGCAAGGTTGATGCACAGGTAACGTAAGTTCAAAATAGCCACCTGCAGCTGTTTAACACCAACGCAGTGTGACCTTTGTTGAGGCAAGGGCCATCTCGACCGCTTGCTCAACGCACTTCCTCTGCTTGCGCATTACATACTTTTCGATGTTGATTTAAAGATTTTTACAGCATTTAAAATACGCACCGTTGCTAACAATATCTCGAATGTCATCCGCTGCTTTTTACTTTCCAATATGACAAAATCGTAATTATTTCTGAATAATGCTATCTTTTTATACCGAGCACCTAAAATACGTTCATTATAAGAAACCGCAAGTTGGAACTTTTTTACGATGTTTCTATCTAAAGAATGTACAGATGACCATCTAAGAGAAAATCTGTTTGAACAAGCTATGCAGTTGTCAACGTAGAACCAGTACAACAGCAACTGACGCATGGTTGGGAGCGATTACTTCAAACCCAACACTGACCAAAGTATTTCACACCCCGAACTCAAACTAACCTGACGACGAAGGCCGAACTGAAGACAAGAAGATTCCATCGCCACTGCAGGTCAACGCCGGTTGTGAAGATGTCAGAGATAAATCGCTTTGGTTTGTCGCGCATATTCGAGTGACTGACGTTGCAGTGACCTGTTTTGCGGATGAATCTGCGATAACAAACACAAAATGAATAAACTTTGATCGCGACTTTCTAACGGGTTTTCTCTTTGTTGCCGGAAAGACTTCAAAAATGCGTCAAGCGCTAGTATGCCACAGAGTGGCACGCTTTGCAGGCTCGCTTTGTTCTTGTTGCTGACGACGGTTCGGAAGATGTCAGATGCGAGCGCGGCGACGGAACAACTTGTTTTGATTGCTCGATCAACGCATTCCAGAACTTCTGACAAACCTTTTTGAAGTCTGTCCAGACTTGGATTTGCGCATGAACAGCACGGAACTATGAGGTAAACTCAGATCAAAACCACGAAACACATTATTTCGTCACAAACGTTAATGTCGCGCAATAATTCCGCACTGACGCATAGGCGATCACTTACTTAGCGCCGCTTACATCAGGCCGCGAGAGACGCAGACTGGCGAAGCTCATCCACATGACCTTATTAACTCACCGAACACGTTTTTTGTTCAGCTGTTCAGCTATTGTCGGCTTGACATCATCTGGCATGCTGTCGGATATCATCCTTTGAAGGCTGCTCGCATTGCTGGAGTTGTGATTCGTGTCAACGCTGCTTTTTCGGGAGTTGTCCTTTCTGTCGACACAACATGTAACGGAACAAGTTAGCCAGGAAGCAGTCGACCTCTGGCGATCCAGTCTTGGCAAAACTCATGTGGCGTGGGCAGGTGAGCCACGTTCGAAGGTCACCAAGATCGCGAAGCTGCATGCGTCGAGTTTACGAAACGGGCCAAAGGTAAACATCGGTGTCATCAGTGGCTGTTTCGGATGCCTGAGGTTGGGGTTAACGCACCTTGATTTACTGAGGAAAAACAAGTGGATTGCCCGATAGCACAGATGAACCGTTGTAAGCGAAATTATGAACTGCCTTTTCATTTCAGAATAAATGCGAAATCATCATTGATGTCATAATCGATTTCTTAGCATTTGGTTTTAAACGCTGATGCGTGACGCGTTTCAGATTTAATTGACGACAATCGCCAAAATGCCAAAAAGGCTGAAGAGGAACATCAGAGACTCGCGCGTTACTCATGGCGTTTACGCACACGTCGCGGTCCCAAGTGATCGGAAGTGAATCGTGTTACTAAAAACAGAACAGCAGATAAACGGGGACGGCTTTTCTCGTCACCTGGGCGCAAGTGCGCAACACAGGGAGGTCTCGTGTGCGAGGCGAATCGCAAATCATAAACAAATCTACGAGCTCGCACATCGGCGCACAAACACAATGATGCCTCTTTTTCACTGAATCCATTAAGGTCAGCCCAAAAATGACTGTGCCTCCGCGGTGCGACGAAACGTTTATCGCGCAACAACTGCCAGCGACATATCTTTATTTCTTTGCTACGCCATATCTGGCCGACTGCAGGAAATTTACACCAAGTTGAAAAAAAATATCTTTAGTTTAAAAGCTGTTCGTTTTCATTCGACGAGAGATCCACTTCAGCAGATCGCTGAATGCACAAAATTTCATCAAGAATCCTACCTTTCTTGTGCGTAGAATCGCAATCCGTCTTGTTCCATTGCCATTTGTTTACTTACAGAAAACACTTCACACACTGGTTTAAAATTTCTGAAAAAAATGGCGAGGATAATGAGAGGTTACTTACGATGGTTGATCTGACAGAAGAATAAAGTATATTGTTTTCTACCAGCCAAGCAGTTTAAAGATTGAAACGCTGATAAAACGAAGGCAAACAACACAATCTATGGCATAGCATGATTTCTACACACCGACTTGCCATAGCGACAACTCAGTAGGGTGCTGGACATTTCTAAGCGTCTTGTGCAGCGCCCATATAACGCCTTGAAACTACACTTTCCCAAAAACCCGCCGTCTTCACAGCACGTGGCCTGTAGCACCTTTTCGAGGCACCCGGCGCAAATTGCAGCTGAGTATGCCAAGTTTGATCTGAGATGCTTAAAACTAATACGCCAAGCAAAGACGAGCGAAAAAATGCATTTTTTTGTTGTGGAGCGAAAGCGAAGCGTGCCTATAAATCTCAACGGCGCATAACTAAGCCGCCACATTCGTGGTCCGAGAGCCTCACGTAGGGTCATGTAATTTTCTTTGCTTGCCAGAGTTCCTACCACCCGTGAGTGCACCCAGTAGTGCTACTCCTGATGTCTTGGCAAAAATTGCCTTGCGTAGCTAACTACGTAAGATGGCGTTCTGACGTTCAAACGTCAAAAACTATTTTCATCTTAGCCATAAAAAATGAGAGAGTATAAACTTGCTCAGTTTTGTTACCACGTTGTTTTAATTGTATGCAAGTTGACATGCTCGCACTGTGCGACTTGTAGGCCTACTGGTCACGCCCACTGCAATCTCATTAGAGTAAAACTTTGTTAACACCCCCATTGTCTTGTTAAGCTCATGTGCCCCCGGCCGCCAAGAAAAGCAACTCATGTGTCTTGACAACTACTAACAGTTTTCAAAAGAGAGCAGCCGGGCGCCAGAGCACAATGACTGTAACTTTGCGCTTAGCAGCAGCCAACATTTTTGTTCCTACTGCAAATAACAGCGCAAGACCAAAGCTGCGATTCACTAAATAAACGCCAAGCTCCTGGCCAGCAGACTACAATATCGTTCAAAAGAAGGGTTTCTACTAATCAGTCCATCACTAGCAACTGAAGTAATGCCACCAAAAAGAATATCTGCTTAGCACATTTCCATTCAACATTTTCTCGTGAAAGAGAAAGTATTATAATTGAAAAAGTAGAAAGTTTCAAATATCAGCAACGTGCAGTTAGGTTGCTGCTTTTCACATCAACTCGAGCATACCTTATTTCGCAAACGGTGGGCGTACGAATTAAACACCTGCGAAATAACACGCTTAGCGAGTCCATTTGCTCACGATCGTTTCACCACTAACCTACACTTGTACCGCCCACGCAAGAAAGCAATCTATTCTATCCTCTCAATAAATAACCGAGAAACGAACAATGGTGGTTTAATTTTTTATGTGGATACCAAACCAACCACCGGAGTAAGGGAGTTGGTTCACCCAATGATGTAATGTGGATTTTCTTCCATATTAATCTGCCCTCTCTGTGTGTCTTGCAAATCTGAACTTCACAGCAGACCAGAGCAGAAAGAGCGTTGGCCAAAACCTGGCACATCGGTTTTCATTATTATCAACGCCCGAAACTATTGGATACGTTTCAGGACCGCCTATCACACGCTTTCATAATACATGCGACAAGACGCTGATAAGACTGGTATATTCAAATACTTCTTGGCATTTTTTGGTGTAATGTGTTTAAGGTCGCAAGCTGCAGCGACCAGACCAGGTGTGCTGATTTGCAAGACGCACAAACACGACCTACTCAGAAAGCCGTTTCATGGTGAACGAAACTTCCTATAACAAGTTTCTCACATCACTCTGCAAAGGTTTGCTAAATCGTTTTATACAATTCAAATTCAACAGACCAAAGCACTTCCTTCTTCCACAATTTTCTTTCACTTAGTCTTAGAACGAGCAAATCTCAACGGGTATTTCCGACAGTCATCCAGCAATGTTCAACGCACGGATTTCGTTTGAATGCTATCAGTGAAACTGGTAAGAGACTGAGTGAGGCTATGCGCAATCAACAGCAGGTGACATATTCGATTACAACTTTCTGCACTGCGAATTATTATTTTGCGGAAAAAGTGTTTGGACTGTTTTTGTTCGCTGTTAATGATCGACAGCTTTACAGCCAACTTTATCCGAGAGAAACGCCTTTTTTTGTAGACGTGATTTTCAGCAGTTGATCAACTTAACTTAAATTTTTGAAGTTAGTGGAAGAAAGACCATTTTTCTGACGTTGAACTCGTTAACAAAGTTAAGTAAACTCATCACTTTCCAAAAAACGCTGCAAAATTTTCCAATTTAGGTCACTAAAATTATACAAGTTTTTGTCCAGTTAAAAGCACTAGGTTTTCTGTACGCTTTCGAGGAATCAGTCGACTGCGCTCCGCATTTATCTTTTTGCGATGATTCAAACTTGCACATAACTACATTCAAGTAAGTACTCCCAATGATCAGAGAAAACATGGAATCGATCTGCAAATTTTTCACAGGAAATCGATTTCACGTAAAATTAAGCATCCTCAGTCCTTATTCAAATAGATAGGAAATCGATTTCCTATTATATGCTGATCGATTCCTTGTTTACCCTCGTAGTGAAAAGTACTTACTTGAAAGATTTTGTACAGTGCTTCATGCGATAAAAACGTGTGCAGTGCTCCTGACGTTAGGTGAAAGTGACCTGAAATGACACTTTGTTGCATTTTCGTTGACTTTGCCCAGCACGGTGGTGTAATGTGATTAATTAAACATGCAGTGCTCGGCGTGAACTCTTTGATTGATTGACCCATGTGGATGTCTTAACCAGTTGCAAGTCAAACACTTAACAGAAGGTTGCAGACCACAAAAACATCGAGTTTTTTCTTAATCTGTTTCACAGTACCTTTATTTATTCTGGTTTCAAAACTTCACAAAAACATTTTAAGCAATGAAACAATAAAAGTACAAGCAGTTAATTTCCCCAAGTTGAAGCGACACGTTTCATATCGAACCTCAATGCAAAAAAGTGGAAACAACCAGTTTCGCGCAAGTCTGCCTTGATCGCTCGTTTAGTTGTGACGATATTTCTGGTTTTTCAGTTCTGGCCTTTGTTACGTGCTTCGGTGCATGCGCCATTATTGCTCCAACTTCCTGAAACCTTTTATGTTTGGAACAGGAACTCTGCGAAACTGAGAATATCGCGTCGTTCACGGATTGCAAACCAAATCGCATTTTCTTTTTCCGCAGCGATGCACTGAACACTTTCTTATTTATAGCCCTGACACATCAACATGAGTCCACACACAAATTAGGCGCTTAAAACAGGATGAAAAGTGCTGGTTTTGGAATAGCGGCAGTTTCCTAATGTTGACATGGATAGGAAACTGCAACATTCCTCCCGACAATATTAGGTTTAGAACGTCGTAATTCGATAAGAACAGTACGATTATCCTCCCACAATGGATTACAGTGGTCTTGTGCTCCAAGAAGGATTTGAATTCCAATTCCAAACAAAATGCTGGAACATGAATGTTATAGTTTGCAATAAATTTGGAGACAACTGCCATTTGTTTATTCCAAAATCATCATTGAGATAACAGAGAGATGTAGCGCAGTATCATGGTGCCCTTTGGGCGTTTACTTTTGAAAGTAAATAAAGGTTTATTCAATGACTTTTATTGCCATCCTGGTGCGGGTGCGCCCGATTCGGCCATTTTCATAGCTTTTGATGTTCGGGGTAATTTTCCAGTGATATAATACCGACAAGCAGCAGCCAATATACAGTACCAATTAATCACAGCGATTAGGTCTTGAATAGAAAGCATTACATTCTTTACTAACCAGGAAAAGACTTTTGAGAAACTAGTCCAAGCGTGTTACGATACTTGGCCCATCCACGCCTTGTTTTCACTTGTTTACTTTTCAAATCTGTAACAGTTGCCAGAGCTTACGCAGGCTGCAAGCAGTACCTCGTGTCAGGATGTCCAGGGTTTGTTTTGTAAGTCACACAGCGCGTGGCTGCAACGTGAACTGCATTCTTGTTTTGAAAATTTGTGAAAACCTAGTGCAAACATAAACATTCAGGTAAGGTAATAACAATGCTGCGATGCAGTGCCCCGCCGCGGTCGTATTGTTTGAAGGGCTTTACTGCACAGCTTCACAACGTTTGTCTGCTGCATTCATTCAGCAATCTGCAATGTAACGCTGTCTTCGCCATCTTCATCTGCCATGACACCGTTGAGTCAACCACGTTTCGGTCACTAATATTAGCATTGTGATTTTATTGGCGCTACTGAAGGGCAAACTTACAAACACTTTCAAACAGACGGTTTCAGCTGACTTGTCGCATCATATGCCAAGGGAATCCTTTCCCAGGTGCTTCGTACAATTTCTCAATGCACTGGCACGTGCCTTAGCAGCAAATAGGTCGTGTTGGCTGCACCACCACCTTACAGCATTCAAAAAACGCAAGATTGGCCATGTTGGCTTCCCTGATCAACCTGCAGAGCTCCTTGCAACGATCTGTAGGTCATGCCTTAGGTCACGCCAGAGGTGTGACTGTGTTACAGACCCTGGGGTTAGGGCCTGAAAATTTAAATTAGAGAAAACTGTTAAGATGAATGGTTCGATTGTTTTCAAGTCTTATCATCGACTTCATTCCGAGCAGCTTTCTATTTACACACGTTGATATTGTCATCCTGACAACTAAGAAAGATTTCTTGCATCGTGATTTAAAGTTCTTGTTAATGAGTCACAAAGCTGTACTTCTGCTTCACCAAATAAACCAATGAACTTCATAACGTAATACCCAACCAAGCAGCTGCCTCGCGAAATGTTACCATCGGTCAGAACTTTGTACGTTGATCACTTCACAGTAGCAAATCAAATTGATGCCAGAATAAAAGGTACGCCGATACGAAGGCAATCACATTGAAGAGAGTCCCTTGTTTGAAACAAACGTTATCAGAAGAGAACATAATTTACATGGCAAGTGTTTTTCAGTTCTGCAAAGCTGCAACGCATGCAGGTGCGCCGGAAAGTTTTACGTCGCAGATCATTTGGCAAGTGCATTGTCTTCACGTCACAAAGGTTTCGGTGTGGTTTGCACAAGGTCACAGCATTCAAAGCGACATCTCGAAGTCCACGCTGCACGGATTGGTTTGCGTAATAATTGCATTACTTTCAGGAATAAAATTTTAACAAGCTCCAGTAAATGGTTACATAATTGTGACCCTGCGTCACAATAGCTGCAAGCAGATAGGCTGGAACGCCACACTTGAGAACGGTTTTCAAATGCAGTGTTCCTCTCTTCAGTGATGCATTAAAACTATAATAAAATAACTTACCAAATACAGTCCGTTTTAATAAAACTAGTTTCGAACAAAGGGACAACTGACTTTTTTGTTTCACCCAGCAACTATTGCGCGGTGGATTTCAGTGCTTTCTCGTTCAGTGTACACAACTTGGTTAGAGCACTTGGAGCCTTATTGCAAAAGAACTGATAGTAAATACCAAAATTGCAAACGAATCGTTACATCTGCCAATTTTTGCTGTGCTACGTCACTAAACGTGAGCTTGCTGTACCTGCTACCTGAGCCTTTAAGATCAGACGTTTCAGCTTGCCCCCTATTTTGAGTTGCAACCTTTTTCGCTAGCGCTGAAGCCAAATCATGGTTCAGGTCAATTAAAAGAGATAACACAAAACGACTGAAACTTGATCCTCGTGGAAATAAACTGGGCTCAAGAAAATTGTCTTAAGTTATAGCTTGCTGCAGTTCCAAGCCTGCGAGCCTCTTGCCACCGCTCATTTCCACACAACCTGAACCATGGAGGTTGGTGTAATGTGAGCAGCGGCAGTGCGCTTTTGCGGAAGCTACGAAGACATCATATCCGCAATGCTCCTCACTCTCCCACTCTCTTTCTCTTTTCTTCTCTTTTCAACGGTCCGCCACAATACAACACAGCACGGAGTTTACACTTTACCTCGCCAACTACCACACAGTAGACGCACAAGTACCGATGTTTCCACTGTAGTGCCATTCAGAAGATTATGGTACACATGGAAATCGCTGCGATTGGTCGCAGTGAATAGGCGTCGTTCATAAAGCTTACATTGCTTTTACTTGCGCAGGCTGTTAGCGGCAGTAACATGATTCGGTTTCACGTTTTCTAAGAGCCTAAACTTATTTGCGAAGTTGGTTGCCACTCACAAAAAGCGTCGTGGAGGCAGCAAACTAAATAAGACTTATGAAATATATATCAAGTAGTAATGTGGCTCGTAGGACACCATTGATTCATATAACAGCAAATACAGATCAACGGTTGCAGGTTATCGACAGCAGTGTCTCAAGGCCTGCCCTAATCCGACAAGCAGCTCACGCTGAAAATGAAACGTTTTAGAAACGCATATGAATGAGTGCAGTTTCAAAGGCGGTTAAAAGCTTTTAGTACAAATTATTAATTTTTTTCTGCAGGGTTTCAACATTTCAGTTTCTGGTGTCACGGGTTATTACCGACATACAGCAGTACGTGTCCCACAACTAATAATGGAAGACTGTGTGACCTGCACCTGTGGAGGTTGTTCTTAAAAGGGTCATTTCTTTCACTGAATATTTTGCATTTGTGGAAGATGGTGTGTGAATTTTTGTGATGTCCACTAAAGTTCTTCGTAGGTTAAAACTGCGGGCGTAGATTGCTTCTCAGCAAAGCTCTGCACAAAAGTGTGCAATAATTCCGTAAACCTTCTAGCTATAGCAATCTACAAGTCGTATTTCCTGCAATCCTATATAGCCCTTGGACATTTTTATAAAGTATTTGAACCCTTGACCACCTCAACGAGGATTCTTTCACTTTCAAAATCTGTAGCAGTGCGCTTAGAAACTGCAACCAAAACCTATCAGCAAATTTCTTGGGCAAATAATAAAAGCAATCAGAACTAAATGGACACAAAAACGTCACTGACGTGAAAACAATGCTTGGCCCTACTTAAAATACATTGCGTATAACCTCCTTTTCCTCGAAAATGCCTTATCACGATTTTCGGACGGAGAGGAAGTAAACCTAACCGGCTCACATCTCAACAACTGAATTTGATTTCGACGGTTGGCCTTCACATTTCATTAAAGCGTGGAGCACCTTTCTCGTAGAAGTAGGTAAGTAAGCGAGTTTCTCACTTTTATTAATGACCATTCCCTTGTGTCAGTGGAACACGTGTTACCTAAAGGTTTTCGCCAAAGGCGCAGTAAGCACCTGTCCTAGAGCTTGGAAATGTTTGGACCCTACAAACCAAACAAACTAGGTTTTACTTATTCGTGTTTCGCACGACATTATGACTTTTGCGGTAGTTTATGTTTTTATAAAAGAAGGGATCAGCTAGCTTTTGACATTCACAGCCCAGCCATCTGTTTTTACCTTCACATACTTATTCCCTGGTCTACTACCACCTTCCAATGCCAATTCATGTCGTCATGGGTTAGTCGCGATTGTTACGTCATAAAACGCCAACCTCAGCCCAAGGCACCCCAGGCCAAAATTCAGATATCACACTGACACTAATATCACAAGACAGTCAGCTGTATACTGAAGCACCACCATTGGTGGATTTCGCATTTCTAACCAGCAACTCTTGAGAATCATTCCAATGTAACGCGCGGGTGGAAACCTTTCAGGCAACCAAAGCCTCTGCCTCGTAGACGCCGCAAATGACTAAGTACGACGCGCACAGCTGCCCTCCTGACAAAATGTTAAGTGCTGACTAAGCGTATTAGGTTTTGTGCAGCGCTGAGCACACGCCGCTCACACGCAACGTGTTTCATTCAATTTTGAGCCTGTCCGCTGATTTAAGGCAATCTTTATTTAAAAGATTATTTTCAACGAAACACCTGCACGTAGAAGGTGCCCTGCCCGCAGATGCCATTGCAACAAATGTGAAATGTAGCTGTTCAAATCGAACGTTCTTTTCAAGAACAAAAATCTGGCGCTTGTGTTCGAATGATTTTGTGCATAGCATGGCAAAGAGTCGACTGTCAGTTTATATACATCATAAAACGCGTTTTAAAAGAAATGCACACATGTAGAAATTTTACACGAAACCATTGCCACTTTTCCTCAAGAAAACGTTCTACTTCTATCAAAGATTTTACGACTTGCAATTCCGCATAAAGCAGCCGTCTCTATGACACAGCAAGTACAATACGTGCCTCTCAAGCTAGCATGCCGGGTTAGATTCCCGACTGGGTAGCACCTAAGATTTACTTTCCAAAAGGTATCTGCGGCTTCTCCAGCTTAGTGTGCGGCGTTATTTGGTAAAAGCAAGTGGAAGTTTCAAGGCGGTATTGCCACTGATTTGCCACCGATCCAGCAATTACTTTGAAATTAGTCAAATGGGCTGTGACGTGAACTAACCGCGGATGGCCACCCGCAGGAGATGTATAAAATGATTTTTTTCTTTCAACTATTTGTAGTGAATCGAAACGTAAACGGCAAGCGTTAAGATTTCGTCGAGACACCACAACGGCATGGAATAGGCTAGACACGTACTGCATGCTTAAAAAACATTAAATTGCACCAAAAACTATTAGATTTGTGATATGCGCTACTTTATGCACTCATTTGCTGCCGATCAATGGATAGGTTCATTGAATCGATGGTCTTAAAATGACACGGCTGGGTACTCAACGCTCTGCAGGAACTTTTGGAGTTTTTCAGGCAAACCAATCCGACGAAGAACTTGCTAGAATCGCGCGCTGTCTTGTCCATTATCCGGTGGTTAACCACAAGCAGAACCAAAAACGTGTTCGCATTTATCAAGAAAAATAGTGTTTGTGCGGGTGCCTTGTTTCATGAAGCTGACTTGAAATTTGGCAGTTTTTTGAGCGCAGCTGTTTTGCAATAACAGAGCTTTGGTACTTGATTCAAATCCGGACTTTTACCTGATTAATCGGGTAATGCTTCAGTTTCAATATAAAGTATGTAGGGAAAGCATTCGACATTTGTCGGAAGCTGTTTTAGTCTGCCAGTGAATATTCTAGAGTACAATCGTAAGGCTCCGTTTATAAAGGATGACCTGGAAGTGAGGAAAAATGTTGTTTCTTTCGTGACATCACTCAACGCAATAGTTTAGGAAGAGTTTGCCTGCGGACTTTCCAGCAAGACGATGTTTACGAAATACTTCGCTGTTCATGAGAACAACAAAACTAGCTTGTCCACAACGAAAATAATAGCAGCAGTTTGCTCTTCGCTCCTGCACGGGGCAACTCTAAGCTTTCCTGATCTTTTTCGATGAATTAAGATTGCAAAACTTTGCTGAAGCTAGCAATGCGACGGAAATTTGCCTCCGGTTTCAATAGCGTTTTATATAAAAATTATTTATGGTGTACAAACCTATTACAGGCGGTAGTTAACGTACTTCAAACAGCCATTAGATGGCGATTCATGTCAGCAGAATGCAAGGCAGGATGTGGCTTGCGGCTGTGAGTCGCCCAAACATTGTATGACAATGGATTGTACCACGTGACCGAGAAAATCTGGCAATTTGCGGATTTTCGATGAAGCAAATCTAGGTGCGGGCAAATCAGTGCGATTTGGTAAATTTGTACAAAATTTGCCGCGCGATTAACCATAAGGCACGCATGTAAGCGAGTAGAGCCCAACCCCACCATTTCTCCGTGGTTCCGGGATTTGAATTCACAACAGCAACTCGAGACCGTCGGATGCCTGAACGACAAGCACTCTCTGAAAAAGTACTTTACCGCAACATTTGAATGGGTATGACTTTCTGCCGGATTTAAAATCGTTTTGACCCGCGACACAGCGGCGCAACTGCTCGACAGTCGAAATGGCTGCTACCAAGGCGCTGCTCCACGTTTGCGATTCGTAAAGATTCCTTCTGCTGGTGGGTTACACGTATTGAGGCAGCGCGGGCAGCGCAAATTCGCAGACACTGTGGAGGACTCAGGATAAGTTAAACTTTCTGAAAAATGAAAAAAAGTGCACTCGCAAAGTACTAAAAATTCAAATCCCAGCAAGCGAAATGGCAGTCCCAAATTTGATCTAAATCTTTAATGTAAATCGCTGAAAACGATTCGGCAAAAATGAACCTCACACGACATTTTTGAGTGATCAGAAACGGCATGTGTCCACTGTCCACAAGTTAAAACTGAAACACAAGGTCAGAGAAAAAAAGAGAGTCTTGTGTGCGAATCGTGACTGTTGTTTATGTGTCAGGTTCAACTGTCACTAAATCAGCTGTGACAGGTTCAAACGTGTTCAGCTGTGTGTAAAGGTGGATCCAGTCATGTCAGTTAAAGATGAGTTGTCGTCTGCTGAAAAACATTCGAAATGTGGGCTTGAGCGATGAGCGTTCCATGAACCTAGTTTTACACGCAACAAACATTTTTTGCTGAAGAGTGTTGCTTTAGCAACACAGTTAACATGATGAATCTCATTTGTATTGTGAAAACACATCAGTTCTACAAAAATTATTCCAAACGTTTAAATGCAATGCCCTGTTTTGACTGCATTTTTTGAAATGATGCATTTTAAAAAAATTTCCGTTGCAACACAAATTCAGCAAAAAGCATTGCGTAACGTCGTGTTTACAACGAGCAAGTTCATAAGAACTATTGGTTGAGGGCAAGTGTTACACCTTTACAGTCATCTCATCTGAAACCACCTCAGGATTCTGTAAAAACGAATATGAAGAAATTACTATTAAGCAGATCGTTCCTGATTAAGTTCTTTTATGGGAATTTGTCACAAGCAACGATGGAACACCTTTCCTCGCTTTGTTTTCAGGGTTATTATCAACACTTACCGTTTCCAAATTTCTAAATCTAAGTTTTCATCTGTCTTGAACTAAGGCCTCTTATCTGTCTGTTTAGGAGGCCTTGCTTGAAATGTAGCGAGGCATGTGGTTTTTCTAACGGAAAACTCTTTTTTTGGCACCTCACCACCACAAACCACAGATCTCGAGCTAAGTTTAATTTGCCCCCAAAATGGCATATAACTTACGGACAGTTAAGTTGTTTATAAATTAACCATATCATTCTGCATCATACGGATATAATGCGTTAAGTCTTACACTTCACTTTTTGACGTAACTTAACAGGTTTATGACGTAATCAAGAACCTAGCCTATTGTCTGTTTAAAATTCATCCACAAACCACACAATTTTCCAGTATTTTCGCAGTTTGTTTTTGACACGGGTGCGTGTGTGAGAGTCATGTTGCGGTTGAAGCCATTGAAGGGCACCTGTTTGGGTGGTCATCGTGTGCACGAAAACGCAGATGCGATACAAGAGGCTGACGAGTGACATGTATAAAAAACTTAACTTTCGCTGCGTAAACACAGTGAAACCAGAAGCGAAATTCAGGTGCAAATAGCTTCAGGAATCGTTGGTTCCAGTTGAGCTTGTACAGCAACAACAACAACCGCATTACACGACCTTTCGCAATCACGTTGACACTGCATTCAAGAACAGTGGCTCCCTCAAAAACGAGTATGTGAAAGGAAGATTTGAAAGTGTTACCGTTGCATCACACTGTATAGGATGGCAATAAACCAGTTTGTTTACAGCAAGGTTTTAATGATTTGAGAGTTTTGAATCAACTAGAAACGCCCAAAGAATATGTTTTGAGATTACGTGTCAAGGCTAACTATCTTGTAGGCACTAGCGTACGGAGGCGGGTGGCCACTGTGCCATTGCCCTCCCTAAGGCCCTAAAAATAAAAAATGTATAAACAGTTTTCGGCAGTGTATACTGTCAGTATTCGGCAGTGTATACCAAAATGTTTAATTTTAGGCGAATAACACTATTTTGTTTAGAAAAAC
>Ga0210059_1000995_pt1 | contig 40789 bp, 25 predicted proteins | sample Ectturendosymbi2_FD_188042 | JGI IMG/M metagenome (GOLD analysis project Ga0210059, IMG submission 188042) | Ecteinascidia turbinata endosymbiont from Florida, USA - Sample 2 (SPAdes) (version 2) | ecosystem: Host-associated > Tunicates > Ascidians > Unclassified | place: Key West, Florida... | reverse complement strand
GGGGGGGGGGAAGCCACTAAAAATGCCAAGAGGCGTTAGCGAGAAAGGTTGCAATATAATAAAAAAGCTTTGATTTATGACAGTTTTGAGTCTGGCATTTAATAGATGTTGAACAGCTGAAGTTACGAGAACAACGCACAGCCGACCCGTTTTTAAACTGAAGAAACGCCGTCGCGTAAAAACGGAAACAGGAAAACAAGCAACAGTGCGACAAACAAACCGTTGCTGTTTGCCGCCCATGGCGCATGCAGGACGTCACTGTGCAGTGAATTGTCCCATGAGGAGCACGACAGCTGGGTCAGTGGCACAAGGATCGCCACGATGACTCTCGGAACTGTCGGCGCGATGCAAGGATAAACAAGCGTGCAGGAACGCTGGCGTTGCTCGCAATACGACAGGACTTGGCATCGGACGACGAACGCATACTTGAAGCAGCTGACGCAGATAAAGCGGGTGCAAGAAAAAAAGCAGAATAGAAGCATCGAAAACGGCAAAAGAGTTAATTGCGGGGAGGGAGTTGGTTTGCCGAACTCGATATAGCGAGAAGCTCGGTGTTTGAACTTAGGTCAAGAGGTAATTCGAGAGAAGTTGTACACAACAGAAAGCTTTGCCTCGAAAGTCACGCCTGATGACTTCGACGCAGGCTACGCTCCGAGCGCACAATCGCGACGCGAACAAATGAGCACCTAGTGACACGGAAAATGCAAACCCGACGGCGGACGTCGCGAACGGCGTGTTCAATAACTCAGAAAAATGCACAGATAAATTAGGTAAAGCTAAATCGCACTTTACAGCATGGGGAAACTAAAACAGCCGGCCGCGCTAACTGAATAGTGATGTCCGCCACGCACAGGACGCTGAACTAAACATAAAGACAGTAAACTAGCATGGGAATTACTGCAGAAGTTTGAAGAACGTGTGCGACTGCATTTGGATGTGAGCTACGGCCTGCTGGAAGCGGTCGAGGCAGTGAAGTGTGAAAAAAAACAACGAAAAAACGCGTAATGTCCCGGGTTTGATTGAGGTGAAAAAAGTGTCAATGCCCGCGAGGTATTTCCAGATCCGCGTCACGCGTCGCCGTTGGTGGATTCATCATCTTTACGAGGAACGCTCGTCGATCCGCTCAAGTTGCGAGCGAGTTTGAAGCCCTACAACAAAAAAACGATGCTGAAAAAATGTTGAGAACACTGGAAAAGAAATGAAAGGAGAATTCGTTTGAACAAAACAAAACGCTGCGATTGTACTACGTATAACTGCTCCTCTGGCGTGAAGGGGCCATAGATACTATCTCCCTTAGGTGTTGGGACCTTCCATAGGTCAGGCACTTTGTTGATGAGCCCTGTGGACTTGCAGCCCCCGTCTTGTGTGTCCCGTTCTTCACGAGTTGTGGGGCGATGGAGCTTGCTGAGATGGGGCATGGGCAAAGACCAGACGATTGTCTGGACATGCCAGTAAGTTCATTTATGGTGTTCTGGTGCTCCCTGCCTTGTGGCTGGAGTGCGAGAAGTCGATGGAATTGACAGTTTCTTACCATCGCTCCTGCCTCTTCTGGTCGACCGTGAAAGTAGGGACGAAGCGGCTCAGAGTCAGTCCCTCATAATAGCTGTATCTCAATATTTTGCACTTAAGCGATGTGTTTCACGAGACTTTATGATTGGTTTGCCTCCGGCGCTCCCAAACCAGAGGGAGCATGGCTCAGCACGTTCAAATACACAATGTCACCGCATAGCACTTTCCCCCTGAAGCTGGTTAAAATTAATATCACTGAAGGCACTGAAGGTCAAATAATTCATTTTAAAGGTCGCATTTCCACTCGGGAGTGTTGGGCGGGGCAGCAGCCCCAAGAGGTTTCGAAACACCTCACGGTTCTCAATAGACCTAGCACTTCAAGGCAGGTGGGGATGCAAACAGGTCTCCAAGTCTTCAGCCAACCTCGGGGCGTTTTCTCGCTTGTGTACCCAGTTGTAATACAACTTGCTTTGTCAGTCTCTCCTGGGGTATTGCTGTCACATGGCCGAACCACGGCAAATGCGATCTCTCTGTTTGAAGAAGTTGCTCGACATTGAGAGTTCCGTGAATACCACAACAGCGCACCTTTTCGCGTAGCGTTACGTCGTGTACTCTTACAAAAGATCCGTCAATTGCTCTACTGATAACACTTTCTGGTCATAACCATAACACAAATCTGCCGAGAGCACTTCGGGCTCCTACTAAAGTTATTGCGCGACGGGTGGTTTCACGGTGTCACTACAGTCACATGCACGAAGTGCGCAAAAAAGTATATTCAACAAGGACGGCTTTCGGTCTTAGGCGGGTTGGGTTCCTTCCAACAATACACGACAATCTCCGCACTACCAATCCGCATGGGGGGAGCCCACTTTACGCTAGTTATTTATTAGGGAGGCGAATGGGAACAGCGCAGATTCTTCTACTGTGGAGGACTTGAATGTTGAACATAAACACAACAGCCAGAAGGTTCACTGCATAAACTCGTTATGAAGGTCCAATTCTTTAAATTCACAAACCACAAGGTCAGGTTAGACACGAAACGCATCTTACAAGCTGAAAACACAGACGCAAAACTAAGGTAAACTGAGTTACCTTTGAAAAGTACAAGCAGCTTACCGCCGAGTTTTCAGTTGGTCCCCGCGGCTGCCTTATCACGGTCACAGTGGGCCCGGCTGACGAGTCACAAGTGCTGCGCAGCCTCAGGCGTTCGGGCCGCTGTTGTTTGGGCGCCGATTCAGCCAAACGCACCCGCGACGCCGAGAACTTGCCTGGACAGGAAAGATATAAAGAACCTGTAACCGCAGTAACATGCTCTACAAATTATTGCATCATCTCGCAAGTTGGTAACAACACTGCGTGCTGATATGAAGAACCGATAACGTATCTTTTTATTGAGACAAAGCATCAACGCACCACTTCTTTGATTGTAGATAACAGCGAACTCGACAGTTGAACCGACGCTTATTTGCTGGCTGGGGTCACGAACTTCCGACATGTGGAAGAAGAGCTTGCCGCTGCCGCCATTGGCGTCGCCGCCCTTAACTTCGTAGTTGATGAAACCGAACTGTGTTTAGCAAACAACTTCGTTAACAAAACAACGAGATGATAATCGTACTGGGCAAGTTTCTTACCCGGATAAAACTTTCCCGCTTCAGGAATGAACTACGTGATCTCTCCCATTAGTGCATTTACCACACTTATGTTAAGGAATGGCGACTGAGAACATTACGGGCGAACGAGCAAGATCACAACTAAAGATCTCCGTCACTTGTCCTTCGATTTAACCCCTTCCCCGTCAAGCACGAATATTTTCCAATCTTTTTGCAAGTAATGAAGTAATATATCTACAGCGGTAAGCAATAAACAGAGGCCTGTCTGTCAATGCACTACCAGGCGTGATATACTACCAGAAGAGCAAAGGAGATATTTGCAGTAGCCAGTTAGAATATTCCAAAAATGCGCCTGTTGGAATGCTAGAAACCATCGACGTTCAAGTTGCGAATGACACATCGCAAAACTAAACACTGCAGGTGCCGGAAGGCAGTAAGCACATGATTGTCTAACATCACCATCAAGCAGTAACTGCAATGTAAACCAGCGATCACTTTCATGCAGTGCTACCATTCATATCGTCAGATACTGTATTAGTTAGTGCACATTTCCAGGTCATTTTTTAATAACCGCTCGTCAATAAAGGGTCTTTAATAAATATACAAGCGCATTGAAATCATTTACAACGCATTTCCTTATTCGGGATTTCCTGTCAATAAGTAAGCAACGTGACAGAACCAAAGATATTCGAAGGTTTGAACGATGGACAAACTTTCTCGCTAAAAACCAATAACATCATCAGCAAAAGTCAGGCAACAGGCCTTGAACTTATCCTTGAATGGCACGTTCTGACTACGAGTAAACAAACCCGATTACGTACTTCTCCTTTGACGCTATCGACAGTGGCCCGCACCATTTCCCGCGTCACATTCACGTTGACCGCCCGTTGTGTGTTTTGCAACAGGTTTGTGCTGATCTGCAATGGAGGTGGCATTTTAAGTAAAGCCGTTGTTGCGAAAGCACTTGCTCGACAGCTACAAAGCTTCAGCAGCAACTCCAGACAACGAAAGGAGTTTGTTCGAGAACGTCGAGCACAAAAGACACTTACAGGCGTATAATCCATTTATAAATATACGTCTCGCTTTCGAACGGACATCGTCTATGCATAGGTAACAAAACATTTGGCGCTGCCAACAAACTATTTAAATGATGGCCATAGTTTGGATGGTATTTCTTCGTTGCCTTCTTTATCGTGCACGAACCGGAAGATTGAGGAAATAATCGTAAACCGTTTCGTGCCCTTGCAGCAAAGCGGCCTTCATCCCAACAGCCTGGATTTGGTCGGTCTGTGATTGGCCCCAAAGGTAGGTAACAATTGTGCGATTTCAGGTCTAACAGTTTGACCAATTCAACTAAACAAGCAGTAAGCAACTAAGAATTACTGCCGCAGTGTAGGGTTGGAAGCAGTGCTTGCCTGGATAACGTCGCATTGAATAGCTCACTCCGAATGCAAAATAACGTAAATCGCGATTTTGACTAGAGCCAACATCTTTGGGCAACGCGCGAAGGTTACAAAGTTATCCTCTGATTTGCCATATCTTATTTAAAGCCGACAAAGCACTATGCGCCTCCGTAAGGAGACAACTGCAACAGCCATGCCAGTCCTCAGCGCGCAGAGTCAATTTAGGCACACTCTTTGAACAGAATTGATTCGTGTAAGCACGGACATGGCTCATTAAGGAACCAACTGCTCCCTGTGTCGCGTTTGTCGCCGCAGTAAAGTAGCTCTGGAACGACAAATGCACATTGGTTCTGTGGAGCAGTAAGATTAAGGATCTTGCCTGGAAAGTGACTTTGTCGCCGATTTGTATATAGTCTCTGCGATCGAACAAGCTGAGTGGACTGAAAGTAATTGTCTTGATAGTAGTTTCATCTGAAAAAACAACAAATATTCTCTTGAACGTTTTAGGCAAAAACGCGCGAGAATCATTGCATGAACCAAAACTTGGGAACAGAAACACCAAAAACACTGGTAGACACAAAGTGCCTGCAACGGTAAATGCACGGAGGCGAGGAGACATTTAAGCGACAGTTTACCTTCGTTTACTTCCTTGTACTCGATCAAACCTTGATAACTGCTCTGACTTGGGTTGACAGACTTCAGTGGCTTGAGGACTTTACCTGGCGACAAAACGCATGAGAACTTATAATCACGCTGCAGTCGCAAAACATTTTTATTTCATTTAAGAACACTGCAGCAAATGCTCATACCTTTAACAATCTTTTTGTCGACTACAGATTTTTCAGGAATGGAGTCTTCCGTTATTTTTTGGACGTGGAGCGCGTAAGCTTTGTCTTCTGCAATGCAACGGCGGCAACCGCACGTGAACATATTTACACAGTAAGCATCCTGTTAAGCCACAGGAAGTCGCTTGTCTCAAAAAACTCTCGTTGTTCTCTCAGACAAAATTTAAAGAGCTAGTCTACGCATAATAGGCAGCCGTGTTTAATTGAAAAAAAGAAAAAATCTACATGCGCATATTTAGTTGCACTAACAAATTACGTGCAACTAATAAATTACGTGATATTTAACAGTTTGAGTTCGGACTTATGCAACCCCGAAGATGAACTCGTCTTGAATAATTACGTCATGAAGACCTCAGACGTGCTCATCCGCGTAAGATCAAGCCTGATCGATTGAGCACAAGCTAAGTGGTAAGGAATGGTGGGCCGACATCACATTGCCCGTACAACCATAGTTCGATATTTCATTTTTGGTACCAAGCGTTGCCTTTGCGATTACGTACAATCCATCTCTTAAGGTTTTGCATACAGTGTTTTACAACACAACCTCAAACTGCAGTAATTGTTATTAAAGCTGTTGCATAGTACTAAGAAGTTTTACATTTGCAGTTATAAAAACCAATCAATTGGGCTAAGGGATGAACAGTATTGAGAAAATGGGGTACTATCAATAACGTTTATAGCTAGCGCTCTTAAAATAAACCCTACTATACTTGGTAAGGTTTGTAGGCCGCAACTTACATTTGGTATAATGAAATCAACGTTGTCACCCGCGAGCTCATTTTTGGTTGCCTTTTTTTAAGCATGATTGAAATACTTGGGTACAATGTACCTCAGTGGTTCTCAACCTTCTGTGATGTGCCGCGTTTATCAAGTTCCCTTTGACTGTATTCATGAACACAATAATTAGAAACGTACCGATAATTATTGTACTTTTACGTTAAAATTTCATTATGAAAACACTTCAAATTCGTGTATCCCTCGGAGCACCTTTGTGCACCCCCATTTCAGAACCACTGATCGACTTAACACGAGATATACCTGAAGTTAATGGACGCACTTACGAAATTTCCAGAACCTGAGTGCAATATATGTGCAACGCTAAAAAATTTGACTGGTGGTATTTTGGGTAAAAATTTCGTCAGTTGATAAAAATTGGTAAGCACACAACAACCAACAACGAAGTATAAAACAGGCTGCAGTACAGCTAGGCGCAGTGCACCCATGAAATAACAATGCGCTACCTTTGATGGTAGAAGTGTATGACACGGGCGTTCCAATGCGGTAGTGGTCGACTGGGGACTGCATCTCGCTGTAGTGGAAGAAGATCTCGGAGTTGTGTTCAAGCGTCTCAATGAATCCGAACGTTTCTTTGAGCGTGCTCACCCATCCGAAATACACTTCCTCGCCATCTTCCTGCTGAAGCAATTTAGATAACTTGCATTACGAAGAGACAAGTGTAGCACAAACCACCCGAAACGTTCTGGAATCCTAGTACGTGGGACCGATGTTTGCGGCGCCGTGGACATTTCGCATCCGGTAATTGAGAACTAGTCGTTGCAACTATAATAAAACGTTGATTTGCACAAAATACTGGGAAAATGCCTATTTAGAGTGATGGGTGATTGACAGCTGCACTATTTCAAGCTGAAAGCTTTTGTTTCTATTTTCGCAACTAACGCTAGTTCAGGGCTGAGATACGGAAGCAAGAAGAAATACGTCTCAGCTGGAGATATAAGGATGATGCCCCAAGAAAGGTGCCGAGTTTCATGGTGGAGGGTGAGAGAAAACAGGGATGACCACGAAAGACAGATGAGGAAAGCAGAAGAGGAGATGAGGGGGATTGGGTTGCGGAAGGAAGGCGCCCTTAATCGAGCAAGATGGAGAAATGGAGTAAAGTTAATCACGTCAGAATTATCTTGCCACCCCCGTTTAAAGGGGCAGAAGCGGATTAACAGTAGACTACTACTTCGCTACTGGCAACAAGGGCTACCACGTCGCTCCTTAAAAACAACAACGTACTTTTCCATTCAGAATTATGTCGTTGGTTTCCTCAGGTGATGCACAATCTGATCGGCTGTGAGAAGAGGATTCCTGGCTACTGCTGCTGCCAGTTGTAGGAGACTTGACAACTGACGAAGCACTGTCAGAAGATGAATCCACAGACACCCTGCGTGGAAAAAATTAAACCATTAGCTGCTACAGATGACGAAAATACCGAGTCTTTGTAAGCGCTTTATGCGACTGTGAAAATTGAACTGTTACATAAAACCAGCTGATGCTTAACTGCCAGGTTTCAGAACTCTCAGGCAAGAAAACAAGGTCAATCAGTGCGAGTCGTTGAATAGCCTGTCTCAGTATTACCATTTGAAATACCGAAAACGGCGGCAGCGCGAGTTTGATTTCGCGACACAACTTGCCTGGAGGGAGAGTTTTCGACGTTCCTGACTGGAACCTCGTCCAGTTTGATTGGTAAAGGCCGAGCTGAAACAAAAACACACCAGCTGCGTAAGCATCGAAAACTTGATGTAACAGGAAAATAAATACGCGAACGAGCGATAAAGCTGTCAGCTGACTTTTTTTGTATAGCGCGAAGAGCAGCAAACATGAGTGGGTAACGAAACAGAAAAAATATGGCTGGACAGTGCGGACAAGCAGAAGAGCTGCAGTAACAAACCAAAAATAACATATGAATTCACATTTTTATACTTCAAGTATTTTGTTTGTCACAAAACACTTACTTTCTTCAATAACAGGCGTGAGTTTAACGGGAGGCGACACCTTGTGAGCAAGCAGTCGGCGTTTGATGACCTGCTGATCGTCCCCGTTCCTCGACACTAATCTTATGTCAACTGCGTTCTGCGCTCCAGTCCGTTTCACTTCGCACACTTTAAATTCAACCTGTGTGAGCAGCAGGCGTACTTGTACAGCTAGGACTGACCGAAAGATTAAGCAGTCAGCTGGCAAGCACTGATTTCGTTGAGTTCAGATGAAGTGCATTAATCTTGTCCACGCAGTATGAACGAGCGGAAAAGGTTTCGAAAAACACGGATACAACACTTGGATAGCAGTTTCATTCAATTGAGAAGCAGATGGTAGTACAGTCTTAAGAAACAGAAAGACAACTTTGCGATCTATTTGTGAAAATTCGGCCGACCCAAAAAAATCAACTTAATGGAAACATAGCAACACAACCAAACATACACTGTCTCCTATTTTCAAACTCAAAGCGTCCATCCATTCTCGGAAGTCTTTTGTGGCAAATGGAATCCGAGCGATGCTATCAATGGATTCATCGGCTGGGTTGTTATTGATTGAATAAACCAAAATTCCCGGATTAGGACCGAGAGCCGGACTGAACAAGCAATCGTTTGGGCTAAACATGGCAAAGAATAATATAAAACGTTGACAAAGTATTTATTTACAGAAAAAGGTTTAGCGGTGTTTCGCAACGTAACCGAAATTTGAACAATTCATAAATTAGTAGGCAATTTTACAACTACGCAAAATAGCAAGGATCAGGTTAGATGCAACAGTTTCTTACAAAAACAATATTTGATACCGGTCGTCACTGATTTCTATCTACATTTAGCTGAAAGCCTCAGTCTATCCTAGACAACTGCCGTGGCTTTTATCAAGGCCTCCTAGTTAGACATGCTTCTCTAGAAGGCCTTGCTTTTATCATGGCCTCTACTGAAAATCTGTTTTGCACGTTGTATCTAAGGTATTTTCAACGTAACAGTAATCCACCGGGAAATGGGTAGTGCGATTATTAGGCAAAGCGCTTATCCTTCAGTGCGCGTTCATTGATATCTAGCATAAAACTATGGTTATATCATTTTTAAACATTACCGCGGAATTGTTTCACAAAAAAACAAGCAAGTAAACGTCGTATTTAATTAACACGAAACTAGTTGTGAGATGCAAAGCAAGCCCGGTGCCTTTCGACGTACACCAGCAGATGTTGCGAAGATACCAACAGACGGAAAGCGTGAAATATTTACGTAGTCACTAAATAACATCCCGTGTAAGGTTATCTTATGTCTGGTTTCGCTAGGTATCGACTACAGCAACAAAAATAGAGGGAAATGTTTAAAACTTGAGAAATACTACAGCTTCAGAAAACGTCTTGCTAGCGCAGAACAAAAGATATCGAGCACCTTTTGACGGGTGCGTTGGGTGGAGTTCCAGGCAAAGATTCTACCAAGCCGATGTAGGTAGGTTCGGATATTGTGTGGAAAATCACTGTACCCTTGGACAGGAGGCTGATGCGAGTGGCGTGCATTCTGCAGAAAACGGAAATAATACTTCGCGATGCACCAGACGTAGTCAGAAAGCAAAACTGCACAATCGACCCGCATGTAAAAGTAATGATGCACAACTTCAAAAGCACCTCGAAAACACGTAAAAGAAATGCCGATACATTTCTAAAAGGCTTTTCTACTTCACTGCTATGTCAAGCTCCTTAAAATTGCACCATACGGATTTTTCACACGTTACATAACGACTGGTAGTCCAATGACTGTTTTCTACACTAGCACCAAACCCCAATAGTAGGAATATTCCGAAAGGATATGCTCTAAACTTCTACACTCCATACCGTCACAAAAGTTGAGATAAAACTTATAAAGGATATTTGAGGGCCATTTAAAAAATAGCAATTTTTGAATATGCTTAAGTTGATAATGAAACTTTATTTGTGTAAATGAATTCAATGAATTCATCCCTCCGGCATATTTATCGCTCAACTTAACAAGCAGCGTTTTTCGAACGTATGAAGAGCGTTGTCTAAATGATTTTTACAGCTAAAACGCAAAGCTTTCCAGCAGGGAGTGACGACGCAACAGCGAAACGCCATCTGAAGCTTTTATTGGAAGACTGGACGCTTGCTTGTTACTAACTTGCAAAAAAATCCCAAGTAGTCCGAATGACCAGCAATGACGCGGTATTGCCCTGCAATGCATTTACGCATCTCTTTCTAAGCCATTCCACCTTATCATCTCCTGCAGTTTACCAGTTCAGCATTCAGTTTTAAACAGCGCTGTGGAGCCGGAACTCAAATTTCAGGCTCCGCCTCCAGACATCTGAATTACTTGTCTCCGGCTACAGCTTGAAGTTTTTGGCTCTGGCTCTGGAACGATTTGGTCCATTGAAAACTAAAAACCATGTATTTGTACAGTACAACTCGCTTGCCTCGCAAATTTTGTCTGTGGAACAGGAACCCACATTTCAAACTCCGGCTCTTCCATTTTTAAAAAAATGTGGCCCGGCTCCAGCCACCCTAAATTGCTTGGACTCCAGCTCCACAACTCTGGTTTCAAACTGCCGACAGTCTATAGCAGGGTTGTATAAACACAGCGCATTTTTTTCGGTTGCGCACCCTTTTGCCGCAAACATTGAAACGCCACGCGTGATGTTGAGAAACGTCGCGGGGCAGCTTTTAATCAACACCAGACACGGAAATCGATTATTTCCTTAAGGCCACATAGTCCTAGTATCGAACTGAATCATCCTGGTGCGCATATTTTTGAAAGGACAAGACAAATACCAGAAAGCATGACATCCCCTGCATCCCCTAGTGCCTAGTGTTTGTGCCAGCTCCAGCATTAACCATCCGAGTTGTCAAAAAAGCGAAGCATGTTCTCTTGGCAGCAAAAGGTTGAAGGCACCAAGTGCTTTGAACGAATGTTTCCGCAGAGCTGTACAACTATACAATTCACCGACCTAAACCGTGGCTTCCGAACGACGCGAAAAAAGCTTGTTCTTCCGTTGGGGTTTTTGCATCAGATCCCAAAAATTTGGTAAACACAATATTTATTTTCAGCATGCCGGAGCTAATGCCATCACAAACCAACAGGCTACCTTTGTTTTTCAGCAACAGGGTCCAGCAAAACAGTGAACTCGACTTCATCGGACATGCGCACGTGGTGAGTTGGGTCGAGAAGTTCGCAGCAGTGGAAGAACAGACGTGAATCGCGCTCGACGCACTTGATGAACCCGAAACCTTCTTTCACAGCCGCTACTATGCCCTGTTCAAAAGAAAACCAAGGGACTCTTGCAACTGGCACGAAGTAACACGTAACGAAACGCAGCGTTGATCAGGACAAAAGATTAACAAATTCGATGATGTCAAGTCGCGGTCTGCGTCACACAAGTAGTAAGATTCGCTTTGTTTCATCTTTCAAGGTTAAAAGCGAACTTTCCTGGAAACGAACGATGGCATCATTGCGCATGAAGCGACCCGTCAACCAACTCACCTGTTCGCGTTTCTCCTTACTCACGGCAAGGGTTTCTTCCAATAGAAGTGTGACGCCGGCAGCACGTTGCTGTCCGTTGCGCTTGTCAGTGATGGTGAGGAATGATACCTGGCAAGCAGGAAGCAGTGACAGAATGATAGATGCGGATTAAGTGTGAAGCAAAATGCTTAAACAGGTACGAAGCGCTGAGAGAAGAATGGCGCATATTTAAGATGCAAATCACGATGGAGTCGGGTCAAAGAGAGCATGTCGCAATTTCTTGTGTCTTGTTCCAAAACAAAGCTCCTCCTCATTCTGCAAAACTTTCAGGAGCATAACATGTGCGGGAACCCTGGCACTTTAATTTACAGTAGACAATAATTGCTCGAGGGATCGTGAGTTCTAATCGAAGTCTACTTATATCAGAGTAACGCTGTACACGTCGACAACGGGCGTATTTGACCCTGATTACATCATACGCCAAATCTAGATGGAATATATCTTTAAACTTCACATAAGCCGCTTTGCAAACCTACGATTGTTGAAGGAGCAGAGCTACTGCAACATTCCTTTCTGTTGGGGTTTTATTAATGATAAATGCTTCTGCTTTTCCCTGTCTAATCACGCTTGTAGCATATGTAGTCTTCCAATTCGCGATTCGCGGTGTAAGTCACGGAGTACTTGTGCGCCTTAACCTTCGGTCGCTGACATCCTGACCCCAGGCACGTAAGTTGGTGAATGAGGTTGCAAAATGCTTCAAAATGCTTTGCAGGAAGGTCTGCTAAAATGCGAGAACTCAGTCTGAAACGTAACTTTTTGGTATGGTGGTCGCAGTTAAGTTATTCAGTGGCTGTGAATCGTAAAATCGCTTGGTACCTGTTTAAGCCCTTTGCTTCATATTCCCACCACTAGGTTGACAAAGACAAATATTTTTTGATGCAATCATCTTGGCGCTATATCAAGGTTTGTTGCTTTTTGTGTTTCATTCTTTTGAAAAGACACAGAAACAAGTATAGCGCGAACAACAGCCGAGCACAATTAGATTTTTTTCTGGCCACTTGCTTTCAAGCAAAACATTATAACTAGAGCAGAAACCACACCTTGTCGCCCTTCAGCAATGTATGTAAGCAATTGGCAGCCCGGTCCTTCTCTCCAAAGCGGATTCTGCACGTTTCACCCTTGGCGTTCACATAGCTGAGCACGCCCGCTAGTGACAACGAAGGCTGCTGAGGGGGCGAACCGTTTGAGGTCAGGGTGTCTTTTTGATTCGGCGACGTGGCATCCCCGCCGGCTATGGTCGACTGCAAAGGAGTTTTAACAAATCCGGAGTAAATCTCAAACTTACCCCAAGTATCGTCGTTTCACGCTAAACTACTTACTACGTACTGCAAGTGACTGAGTAATCAGCGATTCATTATCACAACGTATTGTACGCGTCCGACACATGTAGCTTACGTAGCTAGCGCTAGACTAGAGGGAAGCGTCGCATGTGAAGAACAAGATTTTACACAGTATCACGACTGCACACGGACTTGTTCACGTTTAAGTAGCGACAAATAAGTGTTTCGCAGGACAATGTTACGCAGCTTGCCGTTTGTAAATGAAGGGCTTGGAATAAATTAAAGACTTTGCATATTGAGGTGTGGCAAGTTCATTGTGTCCGGATCAAAACCGAACCCACTTGTTAAAGTGTTCATGTTTCAGTATGTCGCCTGGTAAGCTGCGGTAAATCGTAACAGACACGCACGGTTCAACATATCTCACACTATTTATTACGACACCAGATGCTCATTAACGTATTCTTTTACGAAGTTCGAATATATAAAATGTAAGGTATTGCGCCATTACATTGGCAATAACTCAAGAAGCGTTGGCGGTAAGGAGCAAAAACACTTTTGGATGGGGCTTCGGACATACTTTCTGGCAAAAAGATTCATCTTTGCATTTCCTTTATTCGCACAGTGTTAGCCGTTTCCAAAAAAACGAGTATATACTTCCTAATTTCACTGTATCGGTGTTTCAGCCATTTCCCGACTGGGAAAGCTTACCTTGAAGTCAGATTTGAGATCTGATTTCAAAATATGATGAAGTCTAGCCTCTGCTGGGGAATGCTTTTAAAAAAAGGTTGATTAAAACTAATGTGTGTGACATCAAAAGCCGTTGCCCCAAGGTCGATTTTGAGTGCGCCATAGGAAAGCACGAGAAAAATCCGTCGAAACTTGATACTGTGCCACCACAAAATTATGATTTGTGCCTATTCCGGAATGCAAAAACTGATTGCAATCAAGTGTTCTATTTCGTTACATATAGAAAACAATGTTGTTTGATTTCTTTGGTAAAAAGTATCTTGGAAACTGCGGGCCCTGTGAAAACCAAGCTTTATTTTCGTGGGTCTAGTTGCTTTTAGCATTTCGTGGCCAGCCCAGAAATGATTGAATTTGTCGTGAAGATTGGGTTGTGCCCAACCTAGTAGTTTACTTTGTGGCGGGTAGGTGGTAGGATAGCTGCACCAAATCAGGCCCGATACTTCTGCAACTAAGACCAATAGGCTGGCCTACTCTTTGTGCAGGTAGGGTTAGCCTACATGGTTCTTAGTCTCTTTTTGTAGGCTACATAGCCTAATTTGGTTGTTTGAATTTTCTTCCCCCCAGATCCCAAAGAACGAAAGTGAGACAAAATTTTTAAGTTCCACAGCACTGACATTTCATCTGCAGAATGTTTTTTCTTATCTTCAGTGGTTTGTATGTGTACACATGCTCAAAACATTAGTACTACGTGATTTGTTGAAAAACTAATTTTCGTGTTTAGATTATTTTTTAATAATTTGTGCAAGACTAATGAAGCATCAAAAACAAAAAATGCCAAATTTTTGGACGTTTCACCCCGAACGCGAAAAAACAAAATTAACACAAAAAAATTTGAAAGATATCACCGCCTGAGTGACATATACTGTGCAGAAAAAATTTTTCTGAGGTGTATAGTTTTAGCTACACACACCTTTTGAAAAAGTTACTGCAAAAGTGGCATAAATCGGGTCTCCCACCGTAATACGTCATCACAGACGGGCAAAAGCAACACCATAAGATGCGGTATGTAGCAACGTTTTAAACAATCTCTATGATCTTGATGTAGCTTGTGCGGTTCGTGAGATATGACCAAAAAATTGACTTTTGGTAATAATAATTGAAGACTCTCGACTCGTTGCGAGTTGGAGGAATCTGCCCGCCATGCTTCGTTTTTATAATTTTGCGATGCTTCGGACTTGCACGTATCCATATTATAACAATGAGGCTCCACGAAGGTGATGCAGTGGAATCAATAAGCAAATTATCTTACTTGGAAATCGATTTCATGTATTTTACGCATCTGCAGTCCTGAAAATTGCAAGCCAAGGCTTACAGGTGAAATGATTTCACATTTAACTCGTATGGCTTTGCTTGCAATTTTCAGAACTAAAGACGCGTAAAATCCTTTAAATCGATTTCCTGGTAAAATAATTCGCTGATTGATTCCACTGCGTCACCTTAGGTCATTCCACTGCGTCACCTACGGCTACAGAGAAATCCGCTTAAGTCATTACTGTGCTTCACAGAACACTCGACATTGATGCTAAGTCTTTGGATTGCGACAACGCTTTGCTACAACATGTTGACCAAATCATTTTCAGCGATGAAAATAAATATACGAAGAACACTGTCACTCGCAATCTACTGCGATTAACCTCTCATGGGGACGTCTTACTTTCAATTTCACTGCATACATGCTCAACGAAACTTTTTTTGGTGTTACAGTTTCAACGGGAGATGCAGCTATTCCCAACCTCAAGTCACAAAGACATCACATATACAGTGATAAAACGCGAATACACACTAAATACCACCAAACGACTTGAAGTACTGCTGCGGCCGGACAGCTTCAATCAGACCGTACGCATTTTCCTTTTAAAAGTGACTTTGGCATTTCGCACACGCGCGCAAAGGTAGACCGAGAATAGTCACCGTGGTGTTTACCTCATTCATGACTTTGTTGGGCGCTTTGGCAGGAAGCGGTTTTTCGATGGTACCAACGTACAGTTCGTTGGATATTTGCTCGAGCTGAACAGAGCCGTGCGGAAGCAAACGAATGTCGGTGGCCACATCTTTGCCCTAGACAAGCAAACGAGGTATGGAGAAACAAATAAAGAACGATTTACGTCGACACTGCAAATTTTTTCATATAATGCCGAATTAAGGGGCGTAGCAATAGAGCAGCCAACGAAATGACAGACGATCCTTACATTTCTTTCCTGAATACTGAACTCGACATGGTCATTCACGTGAAGATCTGGAACGTTTGAAGACACTTCGCTGTAGTGAAAGAAAATCTGCAGAAAGTAACCGCCATTTAGTCCGCTCACTTACATCATGCAAAAAAAGAGTCTGAAAGCAGCTAGTTTCAAACTTAATATTGTATTATCTGATACGTTTAGATAGATAACCATTTTAAATACACACGACAGCAATTGCTGAACTCCTAATATGTTTTCACAACAGACACAACATCCAAGCGTTGTACCCCAAAAAAGCCACAATTGACGCCTTCATTGGAACAAAGCGCAAACTTTATTCGAATACTATTGAATATGCGCAACCGCCACCAGCTACGGATAAGAGGCGAATAAAGCTGTAACTGGATGAATCGATACCAGTTAATACACATATATGAAATTCATTACTATTTTTGCAAATTGAATTTTTAAACAAACAAAAGAAATGTGTAGAAAGCAAGCTCCCTATAAGCTCTGTCATGACTTTTCCTCGTCCCCCGAAAAAAGAAAACATTTGCCAGTAAGCACATTAAAACCGCACACCGAAATCGCTTAATCTGCGGATTGTCACTCCTGATGTGTGGAACTCTTCGCTTTGCTGCAGTGTATTCCACTTCTTGAGCAAATGGAATTGAAACGTAACGTTCATAGTCTAACGCACAGGTAGCTTATATACCCCTTGCGGCGTGCGCATAGATCTTAATCACAACTGCAGGCAAAACTTCGGGGGTCAAGTTAGGTGTTTCGTTCAATTAAGAGTAACCAGATCGACTCTACACGCTTGGTCGATCGACACTAACTTTCAAAACAAACGCTAAGTGCAACACCCAAGTACACAGAGCTTTTTTTCTTTTACGCACGATCGTAGAACCCTGGCTTGGTAACAATGCCAACGTTTCCACTCTTTGGCAAACATCGGGATGCTGTACAGTTAATGATTGTGAAATTAAATCGGTGTTGCATTTAACATCGTCAAAGGAAATCAATCAAAAAATTAAACAAAATCACAACCTGTACAATTACATACAGTCGAAAGCATGAGGTAATCACTGATGCAAAGCAAAATTGAGAACAATTTCATTGAGGGCTAAAAAATTATTGTTGCATTATGCCCCACTAACTCTCCGCAAAGACCAACACAAAATAAAACAGATAGCTCCTGGGACATGTTGCAGACATTACGCCAACCGGGCATAAAACGTTAGTCCTGGCGTTGCAACTGTACAAAGACAAAACAATAGTCATGTCAAGCCACAGCATGCCCGTGGTTGTTTCATTGTCTGTCGCAAAGCGCCGCACATTAATAAAGCAGAAGTGGAGTTTTTGCAGTGACAGAGTGCTAATTTGTACAACACGTAAATTGCCATATAGCGCTGGCAGTAGCGAACACACATCCTTCACGGTTGGCCAACACTTGCAATAAGATGCTCTAAATCATTGACTTACTCAGAAGTCAATAACTACACAGGTAAAATTGAGCCTGCTGGGCTTTCGAGAGAATGTAAAGCGTGACAACGGACGAAGCGGAAAAGAGATTTTAAAATCGAGTAACGAGCTACTAACTCACCTCTTTAACTAAGTCGGAACGTTCAATGAAGCCGAACGAGTCCTTCATGGCGGTAACTATTCCCGTGAAGCGTTTGGGTGGAGCTCTCTCGACAAGAGTGATCTTCCTCGCTCGCATCACGCCCGTTCTGTGATGTCACAAAACAGGCGTCAGGCTCGGCTGCGCTTGACATGGTTGCGCAGACAACGGTGATAAAACACTCACACCAAGACTGCGTAACAAAATGTATAACAACCAAGCTGTACCACACGAAGCGAGACGACGTTCGCAACTACTTTTGTGCACTTTCCGAGGCCACCGTTAATTGATCTCCGAGTTGCGGCGGTAATCGCGCGGTTGCTTTTTCGCACACATGACCATATATTAGTCGCAAAGGATGGCATGTTGTCATTGCAAAACGTTTAACACACGCGCGGTTAGTCACCACCAAAGCACTGCAAAAGCAGGAGCCAATCACTAGCCGAACGACGCACGCCGAAAGTTTTCGCACATCCGCGGTTATTTAACGGGCGTACAAACTTTGGACGAGTATCTCACTTCAGCAGAGTTTTGTTTTTGCTCGAACCAGACACGCAATTAACAGAACACAAAAACCACCAACACGCTCTACACGCACAAACCCATCAGGAAGTTCGTCATCTCCCACTCTGCGCAAAACAGAACACATTTGCCATGAGTGGACACAATGACTGCTAAGCGAATGCAAGTAGCAATGAGCAACGTACAGTAGCTACCACAGCGACCAAATCTGAATTGACAAGATATAAATAATTACGTATGGAAACATTTGGCGAACGAATACGTATGGAAACAAAGGTTTGGCGAGTAACCACAACCTGAACGATAACGCTTAAAAAAAATTAGAATTTGGAAATGCACACCTCTTCTCTGTTGCAATGTTGAAGGAAACTTTGTCGCCAGGCTGCAGAATCAGATTAGGGTTTGTCAAATCATTGGCTGAGTAATGTAAGAAAAAGAACTCCTGCAGAAAGGAAGCAACAGTCCTTGATAGTTCATTATTGAATTACTACGTCCGAAACAGTTTACCGAACGAGTTGAAATTTAACGATTTATGCAAAGGAAAATCGCATTAAAAAGCAATGTTGAGGTGATATGTTGGCAGTAGCAAATGAGTGTTCCAAGAAAACTGATGTACACGATAGACAAACTTCTTAACTGCTATCGAACAACCGCAAGGCTCACCCCCAATCTTTCGTAAGACAAGCATCCAAGTTTCCCGGAAACGATAGGTTCGCCCTTCTCACTGGGCTTATACCCATGTCCAGCAACGCCCGTTGTACCTCCCGGTATGGCATTGAATGAACCCTGACCAGGAACTAAGGACAGGGGGGGAGCTGGGTTAGTTACTTCGCCAAGAATGCGGTCTTCGCTCAGTACTTCAAATACAACGGTGCCTTTCTGCAGCTGCACTACTTGCACGGCAACTGGCTTTCCAGTCCTGGTGTCCATGGAAACCTCAAACTCAACTTCATCTTTATGTAAAAAAAGAAATTCGCCGTCTTAACGGAATGCATCGCACATGGAACAACGGCTAGAAAAATTATCACTTGAAAAGTGAAAATACAGCATTTGTGCAAGCTGTGAGAACTCTCACCAAACGGAGACTCGTTAAAAAATGGCTTGTCATGATTGACAGAAAGGAAACAACGAATGTAAATTTACCTAATTCCCTAATCAAATCTCTCGATTTCGAAAAATGTCTTTCGCAAGTTTATACAAAAAAAATCTCTTTCAAAGGACAATTTTTGATAAGTCGTTGCGAAAACAACACAAAATTAAATAAGCGCAAGGAGCCTGAGTAACAAGTTACAGTTTCGCAAATTCATTTTGCAAAAAAAGTCAAAATCACAAGTTGGTAAAATGGTAACTAGCAACTCCGCGTCGGAAGGTGCTCTCACTAACATGTCCGCACAGGTTGCCACGAAATCCGCCAGCAGAAACTCCAGTACAATAACTTTACCGGTAATTGGGCCATTTAATTTGAGAACAGAATATCCAGGCCCGTATGCACTTCCTACTAACCCGAAAATGAAAGCAAACAAATCGCATACTTCGGCTGTCATATGGGTGTACAGCAAAACAGAAGACAAACTACGGTTGCTTTGTATGTCTACTCGGTTTGGGCCCAACGAATTCAAACGAGATAAGTTTGGTCGGCTTCTCGCGATACGAATTATACACGCTCTGGTAGCCACTTTAACACAATTTCACTGCAACGTTTTACCTACCGTTAGCATGTAAATTTTGTGCTTCTCCATGGAACTGGCTGTAATGAAAGAAGAGCCTGCCTTCTCGATCGGCACATTTAATGAACCCGTACGAAACAAGAAGTTTCTCGATTATGCCAGTTTCCCGACTGCGATATCCGTTGCTGAGGCCTGGGGTGGATGCCGGAGACAAAGTACTTGGCGATGGTGAACCAGCCATAGTTGGCGGGTTCGAAAACGGCGGAAAGTTCAAAACAGGATTTGAATCGAAGCTAGAGGATCGCTGAAAATGAAAAAAAGTTAAGCGAGATTTTTAAAACAACCTGATACCTTCCCTATTGCACTTCTGCTCATACCACACCACTTACCTGCAACGCTCTATGTTGATTTAGGGCTGAAGGGCGAATTGCAGCACTTTGGGGAAAAATACCGCAACTTGCGGTTCGTGTCAGAGAGCGCCGATTAATCATCTACAAAAAATGATTGTTATTGCCAAGTGCACAAAAATGGCGTTATTTCCAATAGTTGTGAGTGATCATAAATTTGCTTTACACAGCAAGCACACTTCCATTGGAAATCATTTTGTTCGCTAGATAGAAGACAACCTGCTAGTTGGCAGAGTTGTGTCAAAAATTAGTCTAGTTACTGCATTAAAGTGCCAACCGGCAAACTGGTGTACAGATGTCGAAAGCTAACCCAATTGTACTAAAACAGCAGTTTACTTGTCTTTCCTTGGCTTCCTGTTGATGCTGCTGCAAAGCAGCAATCCCACCAGTGACGAGAACTTTTTGTTGCTCTGATAGGGAAAGGTAGCTTGGATCTGTCAACACCAATCGCATCAGGTCACCACGGTATAACGAGATCGAAGCAAAACCACAGCGTGCAGAGTTAATTTCCCAGAAAAGCAGCACTTTCAGCACCAAGGCAATCCTTAGCTCAGTGGTTCTTAACCTTTCTCACATATCTCACCCTTTTATCGAACAAGATTACCAAATTTACCCCCAATACACTCAATGGTGGGCATTCATTGAAAATACGAAATTTCTTACAGTTTAGAACGATTTATAAAAATTTACATTGGCTGCAATTTAAGATTCAGTAAATTTACCCCCTTAGAAGATGAAATTTACCCCCAGAGGTAAATTGACGCCACGTTAAGGAACCACTGCCTTAGCCATTAAACTTACTGGAATGGAACGCCAAAAAACTTCAATATCGCGGAACGAGCAAAAGAAATTCTAAAAAGTCGTACGAGAGAAAATTTACGTCAGATGCAAGGGACTGGAATTGCGTATCGTGGGCGACTCCTACAGTACTAAATTATTTATTCATGAACAAACATCGGTGCGTCGTCTTACTGCCCAAAGCAGAGGCTTGCGGACGAAATGGTTGTGCATCCAGCAAACTGCTGAGTGGCGTGTTGGCAGGCATATTGCTTGAATTAGAAGGTGAAATACCATTCGAATGCCACAGAAACGGAGTTCTGTAGGATAAAAAAAAACAAACATAACGGTAAATCACTACGGTAAGGCTGCACCCACATAATGCACTAAAAACGTAACAAAAATTAGCGATTGTATGCAACACTTAAGACCTATGCAACTCTTACCTTTTCATCCTTTAAAATAAACTTGTGTATATGTGCAAGGTAAAAATAAGTTGACAAACATTCACAGCAGAAAAGTTGTGCAGAGGTGCTGAAAAGCAAACAAGCAGTGAAAACACATTGTTCAATTCAATTCTTGAGAAACACCATGCAAAAAGCAAACTTAGTGCAAGGAAACACAAGACCAAAGGCATAATAAAATTCATATAAGCATCATATGCAATGGCTATGCAATTCTTAGTAAAACAATTTTATACTCTGGAAAATATTTCTTGAATCCTTCCTGCTTAAACTCGGGATCTGCAAATTTTATCACATTAGTAAGGATCTTTCTACTGTGGAAACAGTATCACTGGTTATATCAGTCTCAGACAGTAATCAGAAAACCACTTTCAAATAGATGCTGCAGCCTTACTTAAAAATCGTTCATTGGTGCAAATTTCTCAATTATGCAGCAGGCCAAACCACTAGCAAGCAGGTTCCAGTATGCCAACTCTAGCTTGATAATGTACCGGAAAATTTCAAAAGATTTTTGTTCAATGGTCAAGCATAATATTTACTCTGGTTAACCAAGAAAAAAAGTCATGTGCAGCAGCAAATTGTAGGTTAAACCATTGGTATATACTTGCTTCATCACACTTGCCCACAAAATATGTTAGTTACCAAGCTTTACAATCACCATGTGATAGTCCAAGTGCATCAAGTCGTTTAGTTTTTTAAATTTTATATTTGGCAGTTTATGGATTGACAGCATGATAAACTTCGTGTATTGAATTGATATCATTATCAACCAGGTGATAGAATCACATCATTTTCAGAAGCAGCTGAGGCATTTCACAGAACCTATTTGAATGTGTGTGCTGGTGTTGGAATCAAGCCACAAAAATTGGGGCAAAATACTTGCCTCTTGGCCTCCACTCATGTGGCCAGGCAAGGAGGAGCACCGAGTCTATTGTCTGCTATGTATCTTCATTAATGTCTCCATTCAACCAAAATACTATCTACAGTTGGAACTGTGTTTCTAAATCACCTCATGTTTCTTGATGATATACATGTGTGTTTGGCCACAACAGGAATGGTCCATGATGCCTTCAGCACACATGCCATAACGATCTTTCTGAACATGAAACATTCCTAACAGCACAACAACACTATGTAAACCACCAACTACCAAATGAATAATTCAATGGTGCATTTTACACTGTGCCAAATAAATGAAAATCTTGCTCTAGTGCAGGGCTACTCAAATGTCAGACCGCTGTCCGAATCCAGACCTTTGGATGGCAACGGCTGGACCTCGCCACCCTCTCAAAGGTGTATTCTACACCCAGAAGTTTTTATCCCAAAATTTTGCGCTTTTGGCTGCTCGCCAACTGTGTGATTGTCAATCATGCTGTTCTTCAGCTAAATTGCAGTGCACATCTGAGTTGGGCAAGCTACGGTTTTTTGGTTCGAAGTAATTGTTTTGTCATAATTGTTCAATAGCTCGTCACTGCAATGTCTATCCTGGTGAAAATACTGGATTCAAGGCTAGAATATAGCAACAAAACCTTTTCTTTCTGAAAACAATACAGTTACCTATACAAATTTATTTGTGCACAGTTATGAAAGATGCTTGAGTAAGGGAAGAGTTTCAGAGATTTTGGTCCTTTAGGAAATATTTTCATTTTTTTTGTGGGAACTCAACAAAATCTGAAGAAAAGCTAAGGCATTTTCAGCTTTTTAGGCAATCATAAAGAAAGGGAAACTGTTGAATTTTTGGCTGACATAGTTTAACACCTCAACGACTTGAATGTAAAACTTCAAGGAGAAAAACATAGCCTACTATCTTGATTTATCACTACTACTTGCCCTTTCCAGAAAAAGTTTTGATATCTTCAAACAAGTCATTCAAAACGAACTTAGTCATTTTCTGAAGTATTTGTGGAAAATAAAAGCAAGAAGATTCCAGATTTATTCAACTTATTGAAAAGTTGATTACCAATATTGTCGAACAGTTTGGCAACTTTCTTTTTGAAAACAGTTGCTGCTCTTTCCTCAAAACCCTTCTCAGTGACAGACATTACCGAATTCTCAACTGAAGCAAAAAGACACATGCACATGTGTGCACTGAAGATGAAGTGGAAATTCTTATAGGTACCGGAGCTCTGCTGGGCATCTTCGCTTATATTTGTAGGCAACGACCCATCATTGACTGCATTCACTGATGAAAGTGGCGGAGCGGAGCTCCAGCAGCTTGACACTTTGGTGTGGACGCAGCCAAAACTCAACTGGAATTTATTGAATTCTAATAGAATGTAGCAGTCAAAGAAATATTTTTTGATGGCACACCTGAGAACTTCTTGTCAAAGGAAGGTATCTCAAATTTTTTGCACTCTTCACAAATAGTCAGTGGAAATTCTTACGGTGTTTGGGTCTACCTGCTATTGCTGGAGGGGCGTATTGTCCCCTCCTGCCAGCTACAGTAAATGTAAAACTCAAGCCCCTACTTGGCTTATACTTCAGTTTTAGTAGTTTTTTTGCATTTTTCAGAGTATTGGTTAGTGATTTAGGGTTTTAGTATAGCCATACACATCTGGATTCACTGTCATTTCTCAGTGTTTTTCTGAGTGTTGCTAGCAACCCCCTACAGTGGGCAGTGGACCTTTTTCAGCTACGTTTTTCCTCCTGGTCTAAACATCTAGTTACGCCACTGACTGCTGACAGTCCGCACTGTTAAAAAAGCTCATATCGCATTTGTATCGTGAATAAAACCTTGACCATCACATTCTATTCACTGTCACTATCTTGGAACAAAAATTAGGTAACTGCCAAGAAGCACAAAATGCCATTGCTCCCACTAGCAGAACAATAAATAACACTGACAGTGTTTGTTAATATCTGTGTCCATTTACTGGATTTTGTATATCCATATACAGTACAATCGTATTAAATTCTCATATTATGTTTTTTGTTAGAAAAATCCAAGACATGTCACATTTGCATGATTTAATGGGAGTGACCAGACCTCAAAAAATTCACATTTGAAACTGGACATTTCTTAAAGTAATTGAGTAGCCCAGATCTTGTGTTTCACGCCTCCTTCAAGGATGACCATTTCATTTAGAGGTAAGTGATGTCACTCACCTATGTTGCAAACACTCTATACTTAAAAGGTAAGAAATACTTTATTCGTGTTCATTACCTAATGGATATTAAGGTATGCATGCCAGCTTTGGCAACAGGTACACACGTATTTAAATGGCTATGGAATTTTACAAAATGTAATATAGATATATCTAAGAATGTGTGTTTGTTGCATCAACATCAACCACACGTTTCAAGATACTTGATGTTTTGATTTAAAAATACCTCACACTGATTTATTGGACAACATCTTTTCTAAGATTTTATACATTCACCTTAATGTCCCAAACTAGGGGCAAACTAAAGTGGACATTTAAATCATACTCAGCTTGCAATGAAACATATGGGTAACTACAGCAAACCAACTCCAGAACAGTGTTTACATTTCAATGCAGCAAGTTTGAAAACACACCTGAAAGGCATAATATTCCTAATATGCAAAAATATAATATTGTGCCAAGCTGGGAAGACCAAAACTACTAAAATTCAACAGGAGCGCACCAGCTAACACAGACAACAGTCAAAATTAGTTTGATATCTCATGTACAATAGAACCTTCCTTTGCAGAAGTGCACAGATGCTTTTACATGACATTAACAACATTTAACTGAGCATTGCAACCTAGCAACCGCTGCACAACTGTGTGGATCATCCTGCAAACATCTTTCTTTGACTGCATCACTTGTTATCCCTTTTCACATGACCTTTTCATTGACTGTTAATGTGCTTGATTGTTAGTTTTTCTAGGGACACCTGACACAATAAACATTGTCTTTTTTCAGTGTCCCAGCAGACTTTCCTTCATCACCAATAAACTACTAAAACAGCATATAAAGCTAGATTTGAAAAAGTCAAAACATTTTGCTGGGTGGCAAAAACTGATGATGTACACAAAGAAGAAAGTTGCACTTTGTAAACTTGACTTCCTCTAGGGTTGGTGCATCAGGGCAGAGGTAACTTCTTGCCAAGTTTTCTTTCATAAGTCACTGAGCAAGAACAATTCGTTTCACTCGCTGATAAACAAAAACGTTTGGAAACATGCCAAACAAGTAATTTGGTATTTTTTGCTGAATTTCACAATGACGTATCAAGTCATAGCTTCCAATACCCAAGCTAAATCTAATTTTGCATTTTCTGATTATACAATCATATTCATTTTGTTTATATCTTGAAACAATTTCTTGTTGTCTCTATGAAACAAGGCTTTGTTACTTAGCTCCTTGGTTGACTCAGTTCATTAGATAGCAAATAGTATTGACAAAACCTTGAAAGAATCAACTGAATTCGCAAAAATCAAGATTACTATAAGTGTTTGCACCTGTTTTTTTGCTGAGACATTTAAGCCATTTTTCCAAATTAGCTTAAAAGCATCTGCCATTTTTTGTTTTTGGATATTTTTTATCACTGGAAAAAGACAATAGGACCAAATTAACTTAATTTTTTCAGTCATTAACACTTTGAGAGCCGTCGTACAATATATTCGTACTTTGATTTTGGCCTAAAAAACAGCAGTTTTTGGTTGCCCTACCAGCGCCCTAGCTCTGCCGATTGCGCTACAGAGCTGTTCAAAGGCTAAAACAGAGCGGCCAGTCTAGTAGATTGCACTCGAAAAAAATTGGGAGGTTGGGGGGGTTCGGATTTTTTGTGAGTGTGTCATAAGTGAAGTAGTTTTGGGGTCATTTTGGCTCATGTTGCCTGGCCTAGGGCTCAACCGCTAGGCCAAAGTGTTTCGCTGAAGTTTTCATTGGAAACTAGGATCGAGTCCGAGTCTTTTGAGCCATTGATCAACTTTCTAGCGTTTCTGGTTCAAAAGTTATGATCTAAAATAAACAAATTAATTAATTATCTAATTAGTCAAATATTTTTACTAACTTACATCAAAATTTTTGAACCCGAAACCTTAGCAGGTCATCCAAAGTATCAAAAGACTCAGGTTGTAGCCTAGTTTCTAGTGAAAACTTCAGTGAAATACTACCATCTAACGGTTGGCGCACAGGGCCAGGCAAAGTGGGCCAAGGTGGCCTAAAAGTCCTCCACTTATGACGTCACTCACAAAAAAACCACACCTCCCAAGCAAAAGATTTTTTTTGACTGCAGACTAGAAGACTTGCCGCGTCTTTTGAGACTTTTACTGGGTCTGTAGAGCATACCGGACCAGAGAAATTCCTATGCAAAGCCACGTGCGTTTAGGCGTTTTTTTTCGAAAATCCCTGAATCTTAGCGGACGCCAAAAAAAACATTATCTGCTCCATAAAAACCCATTCTGTAGTGGGACATACGCTAGTACCCAATGTAATAAACAGATCACGAATCACGGTTCCCACACATTTTCAAAAACCATTTTCCATACTTTTTCCATTCTAAATGAAAAAACTTCCAATACCACCAATTATCTTAATTTTTCCAAAATTATATTCATGGAACACAATGCAATAGCCATCTGCAATACTTGTCACCAGCAGTGAAGAATAAAATTTGGATGAAGAAATGGCTGAATTTGCAAATTTCGAAACTTTATCAATACTTTATGTCAGTTTTTTTTTTAAAGAAAATGTTAGGTGCCTGGTACAGACCTGTAGGGGCCCGATTTCTCTCCTTGGGACCAGATGATAATTTCGCTGATTCGAGGGACCCGATTTGCAATTCGAGAGACCTGAATCGGGTCCCTAAAATGCCTTAAAAAAACCTGCTTTATGTTCATGTTGACAAAGATCAATACTTTTACAAGGCCTGAACACCGATTCCACAATTCAATACTTTTAATACCATGCGTTAACTCTGAAGAATGGTAACATAAAGAATTGAACCATAAATAAGAATTTTTCCATATATATATGCGAAGTATATATATAAAAGTTTGAATTCCTACTTTTATATTTTGCATTCACTTTACATAAGAATGGGTGTGGTATGATACACTGTCTATTAACCATGACTGATTTCTTAACTCTTTGGTGTCCGGTTGCTTTTGGAGATTTTCGAAAAAAAAAACGCCTAAACGCACGTGGCTTTGCATAGGAATTTCTCCGGTCTGGTATGCTCTACAGACCTAGTAAAAGTCTCAAAAGACGTGGCAGTCTTCTAGTCTGCACTCAAAAAAAAATTTTTTGCTTGGGAGGTGTGGGTTTTTTGTGAGTGACGTCATAAGTGGAGAACTTTTAGGCCACCTTGGCCCACTTTGCCTGGCCCTGTGCGCCAACCGTTACATGGTAGTATTTCGCTGAAGTTTTTACTGGAAACTAGGCTACAATCCGAGTCTTTTGATACTTTGGATGACCTGCTAAGGTTTCGGGTTCAAAAGTTGTGATGTAAATTAGTAAAAATATTTGACTAATTAGCTAATTAATTAATTTGTTTGTTTCAGATCATAACTTTTGAACAAGAAACGCTAGAAAGTTGATCAAAGGCTCAAAAGACTTGGACTCGAGCCTAGTTTCTAATGAAAACTTCAGGGAAACACTTTGGCCTAGCGGTTGGGCCCTAGGCCAGGCAACATGAGCCAAAATGACCCCAAAACTACTTCACTTATGACATCAGTCACAAAAAATCCGCAATCCCCAACCAAAAAAATTTTTTTCATGTGCAATCTACTAGACTGGTCGCTCTGTTTGAGCCCTTGAACAGCTCTCTAGCGCAATCAGCGGAGGAGCTAGGGCATTGGTAAGGCAACCAAAAACTGCTGTTTTTTAGGCCAAAATTGAAGTACGAATATATCATACGCCGGTTCTCAAAGTGTTAAGTGTTTAATTTTTTGTTGCAAACCTTCAAAAACTAATTGTTCAAATTTATAGCTTTTCAACATGTTATTGTTCTTATGCAATCTTATTGCATTATTTGTAATAAGTGTTGCTTTGAAGTCTTTAATATGACAAACCTTCAGTTTGACTATTAACGTAAATATTGAACTTCATGGCAAACATACAAAAAATAAGGTGATATAAACTGGAAGTATTCAATGAAAGGTTCATTCTCACTATCAACTTAACTCTTCAGATTCAGTCTCATTATACTACTTTTGCACTATCCTTTGTGGAGTATTACAAGTGGTCACTAACACTATCTTTGCTTGCACCAGTGGTTATGAGACCACTTTGTAGTCAAAGCTACAATGGTTTAGATCAGGGGTTTCCAAACTTTTTTGTCAGAGAGCCACATAAGCTATTAAACAACAGTTCGAGGGCTGCACATTCTATTTAATGTGACTGCTTCAGGATATAGGCCTATTACATTCTACCAAATCAACAAATGTTTTGTACCAATATTTTTTCATTATTGATGAAATGTCTTCGCGGGCTGGATGAAATGGCTTCGCTGGCCAGATTTGGCCCGCGAGCCGTAGTTTGAGGTCAATGGCAGCACTACATTTTAGCTTTTTTCTTGCATCCACCCACTGATGCTGAGCATAAGGCTAGATAGACTGCAAGTAGGGTTGGGTTCAAGTAACAAAAATATATAGTTTAAGTAACAAGTAATTTCTAACAGATTACTTAAGTAACTTAAGAAGTAATTCAAGCAAATTAGGAAATTCAACATTAGGACTTAACATGCTAGCACAGGGGTGGGCAAACTTTTTGCACGAAGCGCCACATTAAAAAAATGTTGCAACCGAGGGCTGCACACTCTCATTGCGAAGTAGGAAAATTTATTCAGTGTGTAAATAACCACATATTCATATTACAAACAATTTTCATATTTCACACTCGGTACGTTTAATGCTATTTATACAGTTATAGTTAAACTTACTATTTTTCATAAAATTATAAGTTTTTATGAAAATAATAAATGTTTCATAAAATTATACATGAGTAGGAGTTTCTGCAAGTTCCGGCGGGCCGAATGCGGCCCATAGTTTTCCCACCCCTGTGCTAGCACATCAAAATCATTGCAAATCTTAAATCACATAATGGGTGGTTCAGAAAGAATTTACACTAGTTTGCTGCAATTCAATTTAATGGAATGAGATTCTAGCTCAAATTCGTAATAACGATGAGAATCTACAATTGTGACTCATAAAGCGCTCTGCACAGGCAAGAAATCTATTCGCCTCAATGACTTGTTTTAGGTGTGATGATGCATATCATGTATAATATTGCGTTTACAACAACAGACATGTCTTGTGAAATCTTAACTTTTTTTTTAAAAAATTACTTGAACATCAAGTAATGACAAAATTATTTAAGCAAATAATAAGCAAAGATTGTCAAGGAAGTAATTACTTACTTGGAACTCTGCCCTAGCTGCAAGTAATGTTTTTAATAATCAGATAACATAACTTTGAAAGTTTTCATTATCTTAAATCATAGCTACAAAATTTAAGAGGTAAAGACAAAACAAATTCCACAGTTCATTGGCACCAAAGACTTTTGCACAGAATAGGTTTAGTTCAGGGGTTCCCAAGTTACAGTACGCGTACCACTAGTGGTACGCGAAGGTCTTCCAAGTGGTACACGAGTAACTTCCATTTTTTCACAAAAACCTGGATTCATAGCTTTCTAGTTCACACATCGGGCTTTGTTTATAAATAAATATATTTTACTGTAGCCTGCTATTCCTGTTGCATCGTAACATTATGACTTTTGATGCGCTGTTAGTAAATTTACGCCACGGATCCACAAATTAGTGGAAGGTAAACAAAAAGAAAAATCTGATTTACTTTAGTTGTGGTCTTTTATTATTAATTTAATATATATTATTCTTCTGAAGAAACTACGATTCGATCAAATTAGTTGTTCTGGAAAAAGTGGTACACGTTGACAATATGGGGTGCCTATGTGGTACGAGATCGTGAAAAGGTTGGGAACCCCTGGTTTAGTTGATCTTGGTTTAGCTGTTTGTCAAGGCTACAAATCATATTGATCACAATGAGATGCTTACATTTAATTTAACATTCTCATGCATTAATCTGAAAAAAATCACAACCTCAAACATGTTTTAAGGCACCCTAATTGGTTTTTACTTTACTTTTATACTCTTTATCTGACATGGCCTCAAAAAATATTATATGAACAGTCAGATTATAGCTAAAAATAATACAATAACTGGTACGTTACACACAATTTAGTGACTTGAAGTTTCTTTGTTTATAGCAATGAATGTTCTGCTAACATAGGCACCAAGTTTGAAATTTCTACTGGCACGCAAAATCCATGATGTCACAAAAAATGATGTCAAAACCTTCTTGGGTTGGCAAAATAATATCAGTTGAAATATCCCAGAGCGGCTTCCACACTAAAGTCAATTTTAAAGGCGATTCATAATTACTTGATCACTCATTTTTTTTAACTTTTACAACATGTTCATAACAGATAAACTTTAATCATGAGAAGTTAATAGCACATAATTAGGCTACTTAAAAGCATGTATGCAAACTAAAGGCTTATTAATCCAAACATCCACCCATCTTTTAACATTAGGTTTGTCTATCACAGTGGAATTAATAATTAGTTAACAAGAAGTCAATCTACATTGAGTCATGGTCAATCAGAGATAACTTTTTCATGCTACAAAGTGCATTAAAGGTACACTCTGCCTCATAGACAATACAGGGCAATGTGAAATGCATGCGCAGCAAACATGTTAAGCCCAAAAGTTAGCTAAAGTTCGGTTTTTCACAAAAAGTTTCAAAATAGCATTTGGAGTAGGACTGTTGCTTGCTAAAATTGCTGGAATTTGTTGTGCAATTGTTCCTCATTTACATGGTCTTTGTAAAAGTCACTTAGAGCAGAGACGTTGCTTCTTTCTGCAGCACAGCTTAGAACAGGTTAATGAGATATTTTCAAGTCTTATATTCCATATATTTACCAGAAAATGTTTCATTGCATTTCAGAATAATGTCTTTATACTTGATAACAAAGAATTGTTTAATCAAAAAATGAAAATTTAGTGGCAGTGCCACACACCATACTCAGCACCTAGGCCTATTAAGGATAAACTATGCCAATGTAAGCAGTACCCTATTTCTAAGTTACCAAAAAATGTTTTAAGGAACAAGAAAATGAATATAATGGCATTATACATAAATTGGTTTAAATGTTGTAAACAATTTGAGCATTGCAACCTACAAAAAGATGAACAAAATCAAAGCTATGAGACTCATTACAGAAAAAAAATGAATCGAAATCAACCGAACATTCCAACAATAAAAGCTGGCGCCACTGCTTTTCATTATCGCAAAAATTAATACACCAGAACAGCAGTTCATGACTTTAGCTTGACTAATGTCAGGTGTGCAGTGAGTCAATGCCAAAGGTTTCGTAGAAGTCTGATTGTTTTATTTTTCCAATAGCAGAACACATTTATAATGTTTCAAACATTTCATATTTTCTTTTACTATTACAAAGGGTTGGGTGAATGCACAAGGAAACTAGCAGGGACTGTAGCAAGATTACAGTTAAGAACCACTACATCAGATATATTTGGCCAAGAGACCAAATATACAAGTTATGTGTATCAGCGGAAAATATACAATGATACTTTGTGTTGTGTGCAGCATGTGCACTGTGCAGCCTATGAACCTATTTCAAACTAAAAAGATTGCATTGCATGGCAATTAATACACAGCCCTCATAACTCAAGGACCTCACCTGCCAAGATTCACTGAATACCTTGCTCAGTTCTTGGGTCCACTGTCAGCTACTCCCTGCATAAGAGAGTCACACTGCTGCCTGGTCAGGTCAGAAGCCTTCCCAATTTATAACATTGGAAACCTGCTTAGTCTCGATGAGCTCCATATTGCAATTTCCCCCCTTTGAACTGGTGCTAAAATTGTTAAAATCATAAAATGCTGCTGGGGTGAAATTGTTGACTAACTGGGGCTTCATCTCATGGGCTCTCCCGCACTAAAAATGCAGGCCACTTCCCAAGATATTCAGCCATCAATTCCATTCTCAAAAGATCATTGTCCCACATTAATCTTCTTGCTACCTTAGAGCCTGTCGGCTTGACCAGGGATGGAGGAGGCCTGATGGATTGACTTTGGGTGCCTGGTACATGTCTAAGCCTGGTAAGTAGTATGGGATGCAACAGTTTTAGGCACTTACAAGACAGCGCCAGACAGGCAGGCACTACAGCAACAAAGGCTGAAGCTGGGAAACACTGAAAATGTAATGACCAGGAATTACCACAGTTCTCACCAGTCACTATTGAAACCACTGAGTGTGTATGGTAACTCTACCACCACTTCTTTGAGCAGCCTCACAAAGAAACTTGGGGATATATATTATGTCTGGTGGCCCAAAGGAGAGACAGTGGTTCCACAAGCACCTGTCCCTGGTTGAGGTCAGAAGGATTCAAGGAATGCTGCCAGCATATTGGCCTGTATACAGGTTTGATCTGATTAGTGATTTTGGTTGTCCTTAGCATACTAACTGGTATTTCTGCCCCCACCACTTGCCTTTACAATGCATGGCTATTACCTTCCGAAAGTTTGTGCTTTCTGTAAGTTTTGTTTGTTGTCCTCTTGTGCAATGTTGCTTTTCTCATTAATTAATTAATTGACCATCGCATAGCTAGCTAATGATGATACTCAACTGCAGTGTTGTGATATGTTCCACTTTGTTTTTGCAACTAATAGTAATGAGGTTTCTTTCAGTAGAAAATCCATAGATAAGATACTGTAGCTGGTAACTTCTTCATCTTAAAGTCATACTGCATCAGTGTATGTTAGTAGCATGACTAGTCACTAATTTAGGTTAAACAACTACAGCAAGTAAAAGCAACCAAAAAACATTATACATAAATAACAACATCGATCATCAAGTCAGATGACATTTTAAATTTTAAAGGTAGTAGGGATGCTTACTGGACCTAAACTAGCTGCTGCACTTTAGGCTAAACTGTGATCTGAACTACAGTACAACAGACCTGGATTGGCCTGATCAAAACTGCATTTCTGTGGGTTAATATAAAAAGCACCAAGATAAAGGTTTTAGAATATCTAACAACATATCTACAGTTGTGCTAGAGGTGTTTGCAAAGAAAAAATTTAACATACTGTAGATATTTATACGCTACTGTTAACAGTAGTACACCAACCACATCATCCATGCAAGCAAGGGTAGTAATAAATTCACAGACAATATGATACAGAAGAAAACAAAATAAATTAAGATAGAAGTGCTAGGAAACAACATTTTGTGCAACACCGAACAGTTCAGTGCAAGATTGAAATACTGTACGTACCTTTGCGCTGGCGGAGACTTATTTTCCGTTTTTTTTGCAGTAGGCCTAGACTTGTTACAGCAGAGGAAATACTGTGAACTTTTCAGGTATAGTAAATAAAATAAGCTTGAAATTAGGATTTCAGTAATTTGGAACGACTAACGGCGTTGACTCGAGAAATCAGCGACAAGGCTACTTTGTTACTAAGTCTGCTTAAATCATGGCACAACTACATTGACGCCAAGCCGTCTTCTACTTCGGTTCGGAAGTCTGGAATGTCTTCAACGACTTGAAGAAAAAAGCTTCTTCGTCAGTTGATTGACCAATCACGCGAAAAGAACCAAGAGGACAGAGCGTGGTATAAATGTACTCAGCAATGGTAACGAAAACTCTTCCCTATGCAGTATTCAGCAAAACTCGCAAACTACTGTGGCTGAGAACCAAACTCTTCAATATGGCTCTGTTGTTTATGGGGGTTATTCAAAAAACAAAGGATAATAATTCTTTCTGTTAGTTCATACTATTCACAAAAACAATTATGACGTCACAGAACAAGTACGCTGTTTCGAATTTCTTGCGTTGCTTTAGGTTCCAGTTGTTTCGCATCTACCAGAGCAGCCTTCCCATTTTGTTTATTCATTCATGTTTATTTGGCAGAAACAGCGTTGTAGTTGGCACCGTGACCTCCGAGAACCAATACAAGGTTCAAATTTTAAACAGAGACAAAGATTTTATTAAAGAAACGGTACAGGGACCGCACGCGAATGAGACTCAAAACATGAAAATTTTCTGGCTTCTAGCCGAAACCTGATAGCATGCACAGTACTAAATCCAAAATTCGTCAGGATTTATTTTGAATTCAGAAGAAAGTTGCATGAATGACTTTTTGAAAAAGGTTATCAACACTTTTGAGTTTGGAATTACTCGAATTTCATTCATTTTGCCAACATTTTTAGTTTTTCTTTCCTTGCTGATAAGACTAACGGCGAACAGGCAGTGGCGTAGCTGGCCAAAACTTTGAGGAGTCCAAATATGTTAACTTTAAGCAAGCAATAGTATTTTGTTTGGGCCACCGCCTCTCAAAGCACAAAACAACAAGATATACTAGAGATTTAGGGGCATGGCCCCCGTGGTCCCTTTCCCCCTGGCTACGCCTATGCGAACAGGTATATCGTTGGAGCTTCACCCAGCCTTACTGATAGAGCCCTCGCAGTTTCGAGATAAAAGCATCGATATCAAGGCGAGCCCAACCAGGATAACTTTTGATATCGAGACGTGATTCGGGACGCAATCATTTGGAAGAAGGTTGCAGCAGAACCGTCGCCAGAAAGCCGTCAATAGGGGGGGCTTTACGTTCGTGCAGGGGGGGCTTGACATTCAAATTTAACAAAAATTCTACTAACTTGTAAGTTTTCATACTTGGGGGGTTGGAGATTTCTTTGGGGGGCGAAGCCCACCAAAGCCTCCGTGGCGACTGGACTGGGTTGTAGCCGCAGGAAAAACTACCATAATGCATTGTTTACGACCAGGGTAACCTGAACAGCAAAAGGACAGGGGGCACTAAAAGAGTTGAGGGCAATGGAAAGTGGTAACTAATAAAAACTAAACAAATCGTTACCAAGTGTGCTTGTTTCTGTTAAGCAGCAACGTTGACCTCAAAAATTGGCACAGAAATTATAGAAAGTCATTGTGAATTTTCTTTGTGCGTGTGCGTGATTTGTAACAAATTTGCTTCAAGTTGATCTTGATAAACCATGAAACTACCTATGATACTATTATGAAAAGGTACCTCCACCCCCGTTGCCTCCCTTTTGATAGGACAAGGAGCAATGCCCCTGTCGTGCCTCCGCTATCCGGCGTCCCTGATTAGGCTACAACATTCATTTACCCAGATATATGCAATAGAGAAACAAGGTGATGCACAGATAGATATTGCCGTAGGAGACGGAGTTGCAAGGAGAGCTTTAACGGCCTTAATTTACTTTTGAGCAAAAATAATTTCAAACAAGTAGAAAAATTTTTGTCGAAATTGTTTAAGACTGCGAATAACAAATATATAAAGTTAAAAAATTGCGGCGGATATCACTTTATCTATTTCCAAGTGGCAAATATCATTAAATGATAATAATTTAAGTAGCTGGAGCCGGTATATGTTTGCACTGGCAATAGACCTACTGGATTTGCGATGTGATTTATGCCATTACAGCAGGTTTTAAAATTGTAAGGCAAAACAAATATCCAACTACAGTTACTCTGAAGGTGTGACTACTGAGCACAGACGCCACACGGTAGTGTTATGAAGTCTATAGTGCCTAAGCCAGTGGTTCTCAAACTGTGGTACTTTCTGTTTTTCTTCACAATAAAATATATTCACAAAGTATAGTTTCTACTTGACGGGTTCTATCAATAAATTCCTGAATTTTTGTGTAGCGTACTTTCCTTGTTGTTTTCTAAAAATGGCCATTATAATTTCTCACAGCCATTTTCTTCAGGTTGCATTTGTGTCAATTCTGGTTTTCAAAACTTTTGATCAAATGATTTTGGGCAGATTGAGTTTTCCTGGAACAAGGTCTTGCGTCCCGTGACAGTACATGTCCGTGACCCACAAATGGTACGCGATCAGAATAAGTTTGGAAACCACTGGCCTTAGCCCAGTAAGAACTCCATAAACTTTAGTAACCCTAACCACTATATGTTAGGTTTGTCACTCAGTCACTGTGATATCTTGCCATATAGCCTGCACGTAGATAAGTAACGTTATCAATTTCAGGCATTTGTAAGTTCATGTTTTTCACGGCTTAAAAACAGTGGTAAGCGCAGAACTGTTTATTTGAACTGTCATGTCAAAATCCATACTTATATTTCTTTTAGCTGTTAAGACTAAATGCTTGAAAACGAGTCAGAAATACACCTGCTGACCAGCAATGTGTAACTCTTCTACAAGTGATCCCAATATTGATTAAAACTTTCCATTTTTGCATTGGTGTTTTCTAAAATTTTTGTTCCGTTGCAAGGTAAAAGGAGCAACAAGCCAAATGTATTGAATAAATTACGTCAATTCAGTTGTCATCTCAAGTAGCTAGTCTCCATAAAAGCGACGAAGCCTACTCAATCAGCAAATCTTTTTTTGTACAAGATTCATTTCACACAAGGGATGATTATGCTTTGATTATTATATTGTGCTTCAAGTTTGTTACCTGTTTGTCTTTACAGGTATCCATAGAGTTAAACTGAGTTATTGTACAAAAGTAATAGTGTAAGCTTCTTATGTAGGTGGTTTAATTATGATGGCATGGAACATTGAATAGTGCCGCGATAAGGCCATTTGCTCGCTGCCGTCCCCATTATCTGATTTGTTTTGTTGCAACTCTCGGTTGGCGTTGCATCGAATGTGCGATTCACCACCAACGGAATGTGCGCGTAGAATAGCACCCATATGTCAGTGGCGCGAACAAGCAACAGTAGAGTGACCACGGCGTGTTATCTCTATTGTTGTTTGCTGTCACAGTGTGAAGCTTTGCGCACTTGCCGCTCCGGTTTTCCGATCGCAACAAAATGGTGCTTTGACCAAGATTTGAAGGCAACGCCAGGTGCAACCTTTTATTTACAAAAAAGAACGTGCGGTCGGTGTGGTTGGTTGAAAAAAGGGGTGGATATTCTTGCAACCTCTCGATTGGCGTTGCGTTGAATGTGCGATTCACCACGAACGGGATGTATGCGAAGAAGAGCACGCATGTGAGTGGCGCGAACAAGTAATAATAGAGTGATCACGGATTCACGGCATGTTATCTCTATTGTTTCGTACTTCCCAGTGTGAAGCTTTGCGCACTTGCTGCTCGGGCTCGGGCTTTCCGATCGCAAGTTCCAAGTACCGCTTGGTGCTAGTGGCGTGCAGAGGTCTGGTGGTGCCCGGGGCGACTGCTTGATTGTATCCCGCCTACAAAATTTTGGAATTGAGCAGTGGCGTATGGTGGTCATTGCTATTAGATATACGCTGCTTATGGCGTCACAATATGATGTCATATTCACGTTTGCAAACCAACGTTTTGGCAAAGTTTGTTGACACCAGCCGCGGATGCAGCTAGTAACGTTAGAGGGGCGATTTCTGTAATATTCGGTAGTCAAGTAATGTAACGGCTTCACTACTGTAAGAGAGATGAAGTATACTTTACAATACTGCTCTGACAAAGCAATTATGTACGACAGAATGATCTTATATCGCGAACAACGAGACATTTCGAACATGACGAAAGACTTATTCGGAGTTGGTTTCAATATGTTGTTTTCCGAACCGCAGAAAATTATGGTGAATAAAGTTCTTTCGTAGGTTTCAGGGGGTGCGATCGCTCCAATCGCAACCCCGGATCCGCCACTGGTTGACACAACATGCATGTTATTCTACACGCACTCTCCTTACTCGTTGTTGTACAATGTGTCAATTAAGTATATCAGCGCTCCAAGTTGGGAAACCGAAGAAAAACTCAGCACTAAATGCTGAAGACAGTGCAGTTCACAACTGCAAAAACATCAAGCTGTGCGAATGTCTCGTCGAATAGCAGTCGAGCAGAGAAGGTATGCCGCTGGGATTCAGTGAACCAGTAATGGTACATGACAACCAAATTTTACTGAAATTTCCTCCCCCTAACCTCACTGGCTGTATCCTCTCCTGCTGGGTTGGCGGACACCCAGGGTTGACAGTTTGAAACTTGCGAAACTACACAAGAATTAAGAATGCGCATAGCCTACGGAGGAAAACTTTGTTTTTTTATTATTTGGCTGTTATTCAGTCAGTGACGTGCAGAGGGGGGCGAACGGGACGACGGCCCCGGGCATCCAAGGCATGGAGGCATCCAAAGAGTGAAATTACAAAAATGTAAATGCTGTAACTAGATGATTTTTCCTACTGTAAGGCTGCTAACACGTGCTGCATGGATTTAATTTTTCGAAACTTGTTTTTTCTCACATTCTTCAATAACAGGGACATATGCTCTAGGTGTACGACTCACACCCAATTAAACTGATAGTGACGTGACTTGTTCCAGATTGTCCGATCAAGAGAAAATCATAAAAAGAGTATTAAAAGATAATCAGGGTTGAGAAAAACCCGGGTTTTTTGAAAAACCCAACCCACCTGTTTTTTTAAATCCAGGTTTTGCTTTTTTTTTCAAAAAAAGCAACACAAAAACCTCATTCTTAATTGTTTTTATTGCATCATGCAGTATCACCATTTGCAGAATCATACAATAATAACTTGTTATACCTATTATGACATTCGCATTTGAGGGTAAAGAAATGTACCCCATCTTTGTTTTCGCACAGTGTTGTTGGTCAATTCATTCCAAAGAGGTAAGGCTTGGCACGCATGCGCACAGTGAACAGACAAAAATCACTCCCACACAAACTCTGCAGTGTCACGTCAAGTTTATGTACAGGTCCTATTAGTTCAGCATCTATAGAGTGCATTTTTCAACGTATGGTTTGGTATGGTCCAACATCAGAAACAGCTTGGATGCAGAGAAGGCAGAAAAATTGATAAAAATATACCTATTTTACAGAGCTAACGAAGATAATCAATAGAATTTGCTCAAACCGTTCGAATTGTTCTTCTCTTTTCTACAAGTCATTAAAATTTCGTTGCTGTTCGTTTTGTTTCATTAAAAAAAGTTACAGTTAACTGCACAAGCGTGCTGCTTATTTCACTTTCATTTCATAGTACGTTTTTCCAAGGAAAAGAAAAGAGTGGGATTTTTGGTGTGCTTTACTGTTTTTCTTGAGTGGACTTAAAAAACAGGTTTTTTTTGATTGGGTCCAATTACGTTAGCCCTAAAGATAATTATGGACGTTTAATTGATTTTGTAAGCCATATTTCAAAACTGTCCTATTTCAACGTGCATGATTTAGCTGATTTTATGATGCATCACTAGTTTCCCGTTTCGTTTTTTGATGTGGCAACCCTGGGTGTGCGCTGATACAGCTTCACACCTGTGCTTGTAATATTGGCATCATTTCGAGCATAGTCATTAATTGGCAGTTCAGGCGGATTGATCATAACGGCTCACACAAGACCGTATCTGTTTTTTCCCCTTAGTAATTGTACATATAACAGCCACACAATAAAAAACAAAAAATTTCTTGCGCACTTTATGCGCATTCTCAATTTTTGTGTAGTTTTCAAGTTTGCAGCCTTGTATTTTTGCAGTTGTGAGCTGCGCTGTTTAGCACTGAGTGTGTTCCACCCCGGCAGAGAATGGAGGCAGGGACGCCAGAGAATGGAGGCATGGCGGGGCATTGTCCCCTCTGACCTTTCAAAAGGGGAGCAACGAGGGCGGAGGTGCTTTTTCATAAGGTAGTGGTCGGCAAACTGTGGGTCTCGGCCCATTTGTGGGACCATTAGCACTTTCAATTGAGTCGCACAACACTTTTTTGTTGTGGTTGCGTGGGCTAAAATGTAGGCTACTGTAACAACTATGCAACATTGATTTTTTGACGTTAACTAAACATTGTTTTTGTCTTTATACAGTTCATGACATTAACATAGCGTTTTCATATAAGAGGTAACTGAATACATAAGTTTGAAACTGGGCCATCAAAAATAAGCATGGGCCTTTTACTTGCGACTGAAAAGGCATTTTGGGGCACTATAACGAAAGTTTAACGAGCACTGATTTAAGGCTACGGCTGATGCTGCAGACATGGGTAGGTTATACAGGGTTTGTAGCACGTCAGCATTATCACAGGGGAATTTTTCGATGGTCTTGGAATGAAATTTATATCAGTATTAGGTGGTATATAGCAAATTCGTGCGTCAGAAACAACTGCGAAAAGCGTTACTCCTTGTTCCGGTTGCGGCTGGGTGATTGCAAGCGCTTAGATACACACTTGTGTTTCATTATTGTTGCGATCGGAAATCCCAAGCGGTAAGTGCGCAAAGCTTCGTACTGTGGCAGCAAGCAACAGAGATCACAAGCCGCGATCACTCTCCGCGTACGCTAGTTAGTACGTTCAGTCATTAAAAAGTTAATATCGGCAGAGCTTGCACGCCACTATCACTCTGTTATTGCTTGTTCGCGCCACATATATACATGGGCGTCGGAGGGGGGCAGGGGGGCCTTTTCCCCCCTGGATTTTGAAATTATTAGCAAAAAAAGTTTTTTTTTCAATTTCGAGGGTTAAAACCGAATTTCACCACTTTTGCCC
>Ga0210059_1000994_pt1 | contig 40789 bp, 23 predicted proteins | sample Ectturendosymbi2_FD_188042 | JGI IMG/M metagenome (GOLD analysis project Ga0210059, IMG submission 188042) | Ecteinascidia turbinata endosymbiont from Florida, USA - Sample 2 (SPAdes) (version 2) | ecosystem: Host-associated > Tunicates > Ascidians > Unclassified | place: Key West, Florida... | reverse complement strand
CATAGCACTTTGCATTCACAGTCATAGAAAATAAAACACATTATAAACGCCATATATTGGATACACCGAAAGTTTGCTTTTTGCGCTGGCGACAGCTGGTGTGTTAGGCGTATTATGACGTAATAATAAAACATTCAACATTCTACTCAGAAAGTTTGCAACTGGCATGAAGTGCATTCATTTTGAAAGAAAAAACTTCTGGCGTTTTGTAAGGACGTTACGCCACAAAGGAATGTTATGCACTTCACGAAATGAAAACTTCGCAAAGGAATTTAACACTTGAATTGGAAATTGCTTGACTGGTGCCACCTATACAGGCAGCCTCGGAAATCGTTTTCAACAGCAAACTGTTTACAAACGTACCAACTGTTGAAGTCTATAAACGTTTCAGGAACTTCAGATCGCGAGGTTTCAAATAAAATTTCTTGATCTAAAGTGGCGCATCAGGAAAGAAAAAAGGCAAAAAATGCGTTTACGACAGGGAAATACAATGTTTCACTTTTGCCAATAAAGGCAAATACTGTTTTGTTTCCGGACAAACTACGCTTGTGGATCAATCATGAATCAATGTTGACGTAAAATGTAACACATTCAACATTTCAAGTTTGAAACAATTCGCTTAAAAAGGCCTTCGCTGAGAACTAAACCGCAATAGTTGTGTGATTCCAGAGGACGGTTTGAAGTTACTACAAAATAAACGGAAGAGCAGGGCACTGAACTGCACGGCAGTCAAATAAAGTCGTTTTTTCTATCAGAAAGACGGGTTTGAAGTGTTTCACCATAAAAAATGGAACAGTTCAAGTGGTGCCCAAGTTTTTGTAAAATTCAATAGGGTACAAAAATTCTGGATTTGGCTCTTGAAAAGAAAAAAATTATGAAGCTTCTGCTAAAAGTAGTGCGATCACCCAGAAGAGATGCGTGTACAGCTCTCAAACTTGACATCAGTTTCAGATAAAACTTTCGTCTTCACAGTGATTTGTTTTAGCCGCAGGTAGTGTTTCTGTCATTGTGTCACGCTTGACCTCGCCGTCGAGTTCAGTCGTCTTACTCGCACTTGACACCTCAACTTCGTTTTCGTAAACAGCATGTTCGCAAAGCTCTACACCGCCGTTGGCAGACACTTGCGTTTCAAAACTTTGTCTCGCCGTATCAGCGAACTGAATCGGTTGCGAGCTAGACACGCGTTTCCTCTTGCCAAACAACGACATCGGTAAACTCGCGATCAGGTTTAGCATCGCTGTTGGATTGGCCGCCGGATCTTCCGACAGTGAGCTGGTACTTGCCAGAGTTCTGTGACGACCAGGGGGCGCTTTTGTGCTGCTCGCATTGCCAGGTGTTTTACTGTTGCTGTTGTTGTTGCTGTTTGAATTCGGAAGAGACGTTGACTTTGCCGGGAGTGATTTACTGCTGTCCGGGCATTTCGCCTGGCTGAAGCTACACGTCGCATGCGCGTTCTTCTTCGCAGCGGCTGACTTGTCTGCAATCGATGAAGTTTTCGCGCCCGAGGTGTTTTTGTGATCCATCGACACCAGGGCGATGTCTCCATTGGCTTGCTCGGCTTCACCGTCAACGTAAACCTGAAGCGTCTTTCGGCGATCCTCCTGTCTGCTGCCACCTTCCGAACGTTTTTCTGTGCGACGCACTTTACGGCGATCGTCCCCGTGAAGAGTGCACTTGTAAACTTGATAAAACGTCTTGACGTCTTTTCTGAAAGACCTTAAAGGAAAAAGCGCTCCATTTCAAAACACCAACTCAACAATATCAAGCTTTTCATGCAAAGTAACTGTAGTTTACTTATTAATCTAAAGAGGATTCTTAAACTCTATCTTCGGGTTACGTCATGAAACATCTCCATAAACGTTTTTGCGCGGAAACTATTCTCAAGAAGTATTCTCGAACATTCGGTAAAATTATTTGAACGCTGGAAAAAATTGGCAAAAACATTTTGTTATAAAAATTAACCGCGTTTAAGGTGTAATATAGCTGAAAAATATCAAGTTGTTGGAACGAAAATTAATTATGAAATCCACACCTACTTACTTGGTCAAAATGGCGTACAAGAACGGATTGCAACAAGCGTTGAATGGTAGGCAGGCTACGAGCAAAACCTTGGCTGTGGACAGCGTCAGAAGGGGGAGCTCCGCCAGAGCGAACAAAGAAAAAAAGCAGATTGGAAAGAAGCAGGCAAAGTCAGTAAAAACCAGTACGGCCATCCTTTTAGCTACTCTTGCGTCTGCTGCTCTGCTGTCCATTGTCCCGTAACAATTGGTAGATCCCCTGAACACAAAAAGATTGGGTTATGATTAAAAAGCAGAAATCCTATAGTGTTGATAAGTAAAATGAATTGTTTACATCCATGTAAATCAAAGCTCGGTTAAAATCAAAGATCAGGTAATTGAAACTACGACACCCTGGGTTCGTGAACCGGGGGGTATGAAAGATTCGCAATGGGGGCGCGAGTATGACAGCGACGTACTGTTGAAAAGTATTCAATGCAATTTTTATCATGCATTTTTTTTACCATAATCAAAACAAAACGAACAGTACAGTGAACAAAAAACGAGACCTCTTAAACTTACTTCTTCAAAGTTGGATTTATGAGTAAGGAACGTTTCATGTTTCGATGGTGTCTTGTCTGCTTGGTTTCATTTATAGTGGCAATGCGAATTTTGCCACAGAACTATATTATATTATGTGAAAGTGGATTTTGAATATTTGTGAGTGCGAAGACAAAATCTCGGAACTAACTGGAATGTAAAGCAGATTTACCATGTGCGTTGTCTTCAACAAAGCCTCGAATCAAACTACATTAGTTTCCGAAAAACAGTTGCATCCTTCCCATTAAGCAGGATAATGGCAAATCAGTTGTTGTTCTGTTTTTGTGTTTGATTTTGAGATTAGGTGGGGCGTGACTATCAATGACTAACGCCAAGAGTGGTGCGACTGAAAAAGTTAGAACCTCCGTCCTACACGAACCTATAAATTAAAGCAATGTTTCCGTTTTTCAACCGTTTTAATCTGATGTTTTCGTTGTTATCAACCATCACAGATATTTCAGACAAGTATCTCATTTTCGTTTTTTCGAAATCAGAATAACTTGCTGCTTACTACTAACAAGCAATAATAAGAAACAGAACGCACGGCATGAGGACTGACTTGCTTTCGTCAAACGGCTTCTTCTGCTGCCGGCTGAAAAAATCTTTAAGACGATTTTCACTGGTATTGGCTGTGCGGACTATTGCGTACATTGAAACGTAGCTCCCCACGACAACGACAAAAGCAGCGATGTCCAGAGAAAGAAGAGTTGCCACGTACGCCTTACCTGCAAAAAATTAAATTGTTTGCCTTTTCATAAATTCTTTACAATAGGTTTGATTGATGCTCACAGTGAGTAACACCAGTAGCTGTTCGTGAAGTTTTGAAACATTGTTTTCACAAGGTGAGCAACTTCTATGCTTGAAACAAGCCGAGAAAAAACGTCTAACGGCATTTTGTTCCAAACTATTTATGCAAACTGGATGTCTTGGAACTGAAAAATGTTTTCGGATCACACGGTATATATGTACCAGTGCTGCAAATTGAAAACTTATGAAACTTACCAATCACCAAAAAAGCTTTTCAAGAAAAGGTGAAATTTAAAACTCAGTGGAAGAAACACTGATTCTGAGTGGCAGGAAAATTTTAAGTTTCTTTAACCTGAAGACGTCGAAGCTTCCATTGGCAAACAAATCGCTGTCTTTCGATAACTGTTCACTCCAACCAGAGGAAGAGCGGCAAGGAAGAGAGCCAGTAACCAACCGAACAACATCACGATCCGTCCGCATTTTATTGTCATCCTCTTGTCCAGCTGAATAGCGTAGCGGATCGCATACCTTGGAACAAGCGAGAGTGATGACGCAACATAAAACCGTTTAATGGCTGTCTCTGCACAGTTAATCATAAATCAACATTAACTGTTTTTATATTTCATTTTTGAGACTAGTTTTTGAGACTACTTTCTCGCTCAACTTAATCAACGATGACTCACCATCTCTCCAGCGATACGACGCTCAGCGTGAACACCGAAAGTTGAGAAGCAAATATCGAAAGGAAACCGGAAACGTCGCATCCCCCCAATTGTTGCCACTCAACGCCGTACTTGTAGTATTCGCCAGAACTCTTTCTGTCCATTGCGGATAGCGCGAGCACGTAGACCCCCATGCACAGGTCAGCGAAGGCGAGGTTCAAAATCAGAAACTTCGGTACCGACAGGTGGCGCTGTTGGTTCCGAGAACGGTCGATGGCGACTCCGGCGAGAACGACGATGACAAACAAGTTACCCAGCACTGCCAAGCACGCAACGCTCCACGACACGATCTCAAGTCCCAAGTCTCCCAGCAAGTTTTCGCATGGGTTGAAGAGATCAGGTTCCGGCTTGCATGTAATTTTCTTTTTGAAGAGGAAATTCCTGTACTTGCCGTCCTTGTCGCGCCAGCACAGCTTCGTGGCGTTTGTCAAGTTTCGAGGAGGCACAGTCTCCGGTTTCCAGGAGTTGCTGTGCGAGAAGTGCGAGTCCACGCTGGAAAACATAAAAACATATCCAATGTCGATCTGTTATCAGTAACTGCTCGTTCAGTCTACTCAAAACACAACTGCGTGTAAGCGACAAACACTTGCAAGAAAGATTACGTGAATGGTGATTACTTCTCTTCCGTTTCCTTTGTTTTGTCATGTTTAGCTTTGTGACAACATAATTGCCATCAACAACGTCACGCTGACACGCACCGACGAAGGTATAATAGCCCGAAGGTTAATTCCGAAGCAGACTCTGATGAAAATCTTTTATGGCATCATCTGCCCGCCGACAATGTGCGCTTCGCTTGGTGCGATTTTCAACAGAAAAATTAAACCGAGTAGTTTCGAACTGAACCAAGTACACTTGAAGTAAACTGCAGTGTGACGCGCAACACAAGAACAAGGCGAAACAGAACTGCGTGAGGATGCGCTGCATGCGAGCAGAGCTCAGTTGCTCAATAAATGTATCTGTTTTCTAAGGTAATGGGCAGGATCAACTTTTAAGCGCTATCTACCTCGTATCTTCCTCCGGTATGTCCCAACTTTTCTCAGACGTAGTGTTGGTCAAATCGTAGATATAGCTGCTGTCATCAACAGGGCTGTGAATGGCTGTTGCTGTAACAAAAGAAATGGAGCATGACAGCGAATACATCGTCAATCGATGAACGTTGCGATGTTCCATCTGGACGAGGCAGAATATTCATAACTGCAACTGTAGTTGAAAAACATCTATAATTTGCCTGAAACTCTCAAAAAACTAATGACAGCAGCATTTAGTTATATATCTGTACAGTGTAAATGTATATCTGCTCCACTGGTGAAGCCACAAAGAGCGAAACGATGCCGTTTGCACATTGACTTTAGCTATATCTACACTCTACAGCATATATCTGAAGGCGTTTATGTTAATCTAATTCCCACAAAGTGTGCAGCTACAAAACACATCAAAAGATTATTCTGTAACGCCAATTGGAAATCAACACGGGCAATCAATCGTAACGACTGGGAGGATGTGTTAAAAAATTAAGAATTTTCCCGAAGCCTGTGCGCCAGTAATTTCGTTTCTGCACAAAGACGTTTTGCATTGTAGTTAACACCGACCCTACGTTGTTTCTTTTTCACAAACAAAAGCACAAATTGACCGTTTTTCAAACTTGAATTTTTGCTTAAGACTTGTTTTATGCATTCAATACCACTCGACTAAAGCTAACCTGATAAATTTTAACAGGTAGAATAAAGAGTTTTCGTTTATAGATGGTAACAATGCACAAAAATACTAAACAACAACCTTCTGGTCGACTTTCGTAGTACATTGTACGATGGGTTGTCAGGCGAAAGGTATTAATAAACTACCTACAGGTAAGCATTTTCAACCACTACCCTTAACTATCGGAACAACCCCAAGTTTAACTGAACAAAAGACTTTCTTGGAAGATCTGAAAAGAACGTTAGCAAATATACTGAAAACAACTAAACTCGTTTAAAGTTTATGGTGCGTTGTTTCGCGGAAATTCGTTTGTTTCAAAAAATTCTGGACATATTCAAAACATGTTAATTTCCTGCCAAGGTATGAAAGTGGGTTTCATGTCCATCAAAGTTTCTCAAAGTGAGTGTTGAAGTTTTTCAGCAAATTTTGAATCCGGGTGAAAGTTGTAGATTAAGCGTTTCTTTCTAACCTCGCACGCAACATTCTTGTTGGAAAACAACCGACCCGGTAAAAACGCGCTTCCTGGATGTTCGTTCTCAAACTTCAGTAACTATGTGATAAAAATACGCAAAGGATGCTTGGCAGAATTGGTAGTTTGTGCTTGAAGAAGCTTAGTGACTGCTGGTAAACCTGATCGACACATTCACCGGCAACGATAACAAAATTTAAAAGAAGAATTGATGTTCATGAAAACAGATTTTTGGTGTATGCAAGATTTTCTTTATTGTAAAAAAATGAAACATCTTAATGACTTCAAGACACTGCGTGGCCTTTTCGAGTTTAAACTACTTTGCAAAATTACAAACTTTTTCGATGATACTATAACAAATAGATCCAGAGTTTCGTTTAAGGACAAACCAATTATTTTCAAAGCTATTTCAATCCTAAAATGATCCATGACAGTGAAAACTGCTCTTTGACCTAAATATATTCACACCGATTCATGTTCCATTCTCTCTAAAAACTATTTTTATCTGATACAAAGGGTGTCGCTTGGTTTTTCAGAAAATCTCTCCCAGAATCTTCTGTATCTGCACTGATCTTGTTTCAAATCAGCTTCTAGCAACGCTTTAAGTCAAGGAATAGAAGTCACATCACATGAAAGCAATCTAAAGTTGTTACGTTTTTATATCCAGGGATCAGTTGACAAGCATAGCACTTTGCATTCACAGTCATAGAAAATAAAACACATTATAAACGCCATATATTGGATACACCGAAAGTTTGCTTTTTGCGCTGGCGACAGCTGGTGTGTTAGGCGTATTATGACGTAATAATAAAACATTCAACATTCTACTCAGAAAGTTTGCAACTGGCATGAAGTGCATTCATTTTGAAAGAAAAAACTTCTGGCGTTTTGTAAGGACGTTACGCCACAAAGGAATGTTATGCACTTCACGAAATGAAAACTTCGCAAAGGAATTTAACACTTGAATTGGAAATTGCTTGACTGGTGCCACCTATACAGGCAGCCTCGGAAATCGTTTTCAACAGCAAACTGTTTGCAAACGTACCAACTGTTGAAGTCTATAAACGTTTCAGGAACTTCAGATCGCGAGGTTTCAAATAAAATTTCTTGATCTAAAGTGGCGCATCAGGAAAGAAAAAAGGCAAAAAATGCGTTTACGACGGGGAAATACAATGTTTCACTTTTGCCAATAAAGGCAAATACTGTTTTGTTTCCGGACGAACTACGCTTGTGGATCAATCATGAATCAATGTTGACGTAAAATGTAACACATTCGACATTTCAAGTTTGAAACAATTCGGTTTGTAAGGCATTCAAACAATTATGATGCTTGTCTTTCATTTTTTATTCACTCGTTTTGTGACATTTTTAGCACAAGCTGTTTGGAACACTCTTTTGTTTCGGAAGTTGTTTCCGCACTTTTCTCGTTTATTCATCGTTGAATTATTCCTCAGTAGATTTTAGAGCCATCCAAAGAGCAAACAGTTGAACTATTTTTAAGATGGTATTGTGATTTGGGTGGCGAAATCTCCATAATTTGGTAAAAATTTTAAAAATCTATTGTTTATGAACTCCGACATTATTTTAAAATGTCATGAAAAATCGTCAGATCTGCTCTTCTGCCGTGATTGATTTTACTGCCTTAGAATATTTTCAAATCCACAGCGATTTACCTACAACAAGGATGTTTTACTTCATTCTGATTTTTATCGATTGTCTTTGATAGCAGCAGTTAGAGCTCTTCGATAACGGTGGTTCCATTACAAAGACAAACGTTTACTTGATATGTGAAGAGCTACAAAAGGCAACTTTAATCGCAGAAAAGCGTTCCTTGCTTGTTTTCGGTTTTGAAAATCGACAAACCGGATACAAATCTGCTCACATGCTTTCTATTACATGCTTATGTCGCACTAGCTTACCGTTTGTAAAAGAACTTTGGCCTTGAACCAAAGAGTCGTCCGCAAAACCGCTGGCGACACCAACGTAATCCGTGCTCCAGTCTTCATACCATTTGTTGTGCGTCTGTTCCTCAGGTTTTGTGCTTGTCGCCTCCTTCTCAGCAGGGCAGGGAATGGCCTCATGCTTCAAGCCATGAGCGCTCTGGAAAATTCTGCCGAAGCCATAATCCTCTCTTGTCAGTGCGCAGCAGTGGTATGGATACGTCACGTCCGCTATATGCAGGGCCGGAAGTTGATCGCTTTTTGGAAATCTAATCAAGCGTGGCGTGTTTTTCACGGTGAGTATTTTAAGATTTTCCAGTCCTTTGGTGGGTAGGTGAGTAATTGCTGTCCCGCTCAAAGACCTACAGAAAATGTGAAGTTAGTGATAATTCTGACATGCCTAATTTATCATTCAAATGTTTTGCAGCAGTTGTATTTGTTTGTATTATTTGGACGACGGAAATTGGCGCCAGGCCAAGTCTTGGATTTTGAATTTAAACGAATCACACAAATTAACGAAAACTGAAATTTTAACAGATTTCAAAAATAGTATGAAGCTGATTTTCAGAAACAGAATGTAAAATCCGACTTCATCATGTTGCAACCATTGGCCACAAGCTGTATTTACATTCATTAAATGTTTGTTAAAAAGATTATATTTAAATGGTAATTAGCATCAAGGAATAAATCACATTCAAGAGAAAACATTTTCTACCGCCAAGCATTCTTTCGACGTCTTAATCTTATTGTTTAATCAACTTACAAGATTTCGAGACCTTTGATCCCTGCAAAAGCGTTGTTTCTTATTTCATTCAATGCTTCGTTGCCTTCCAAGTTCCTGAAATCGTAAAAATTACTTTCAAAGAACTGCTGTGTACACGAAAGGTGCAGTTAAAAACTTATCGGATCATAGGGGTGGAACCTGAAGCTTTGAATCATAAACAGTCTCAAAATATCGAAATTTGTGACACCCTTTTGCAATTCCATACATTGCTAAAATCACAATCCTCTGACATATGTGTTATCAGTAAAACCGATGCAGATAGGTATTTTATCCTGATATGCTGAACCTAGTGACGTACGTTCACATACAGGTTTTAATTTTCTGGATCACAGAGAAACTCCGAAAAAAAGCTTTTCTGCTAGCAGACGACTTACAACTGAACTATCCGACTTCCATAGAAAGCGTAGTCTTCTACATAGCGGAGCTGAGGATTCCATCGTATTTTTCTGAAATAATAACAGCTTCAGCATTGCAGAACAGCAAACAATAGTTCTTCTTAAACAATAGATTTTGTTAAAAAACATTTTATTGTTCTAACAAACACTCGACAAGCAGATATTACGACACATTAGCAGCAGTCACTACAACAACGACTGTAGCAACAATCTTCACCGTTATGCAAAATCAAGTTATTCACATGTTCAGATGAAAGCGTAATTACAGTTGTGTTGTGAGCGGTATAGAAACGTTTAATTTGTGTTGCGCAGGAGGATGTGAACAACCACAAACGAATCAACCTAATTAAGCATATACTTGCACAACAATTTTTTAATTGAAAAGATTTCAGACTAATCAAAGCAAAATTGTTCCGGACAGCAGAAGCTAGATTTTTGGACGTTATATTTTGGTTAATTTTATGTAGGTCACGTGCAGATGGCATATTCCAAGGAGTTTGGCAACATGCATCACTTTTACTATGAGATAAATTATATCTGGGATTATTTTGATGACAGTTCAACACGTTTCATTAGTTGATACTAATTTCTGTTCAGTAACAATAGTTTTTGTCAAACCTTCCATAACTCCGCTCATGCGCAAAAAGTGGATTATTTCCACAATCAGTGGATTACTTCTACTGATTTCTTTCATCGCCAGTAATGGTCCAACAATCACGACCAAAGTCGGTCGACTTCAAGTGCGTTAGTGGAACTTGGCCAGCCAGCAGTTATCAGCGGTGATAATTGCGACAAACAACCCCATGGGACTGAACGACATGACACACGGCATACTACACAACATGATTACGTTCCACGTATTTATAATCCTGGAATTTATTTATAACAACATCGCATGCTTTCGAATTGCACTTACACATCAAACTTTGCTTTGCCACTCAAGTTGTGGAAGGCCTTTTTTTGAATCTTAGTGAGGCGCTTGTTGTGCGAAATTTCTCTGCAAGGAACAAAGTTTACATAAAACGTTGTCAAGGCTTGGAAGCGGTGCAAGCATTCTGCAGATGAGGTTGCATCAAGCACAGGCATTCTCGAGAGAATTCAACTGGATTTTCCTGAACCCGCACGACATAACCGACACATTGACCACATCCTGACACAACAATCTCATTACAAGCCTGTATTCAAAGCCACCGGCACGTGAAAAAAAAAACAGGGAGACAGGTGAGCATAAACAGCGTAAATGATGACAAAGAAGGAAAGAAACATAAAATTTGATCGAATTCCAAATCTCTTTGCTGCACAAAAATACGAAGAAAAACTGAGAACATACATCTCTACGGCCAACTCCGTGACAATGTCATTCAGTTCCGTAAATTCAACGATATCCTTCAGCCCAGTGTCTTTCAAGACTCTGCAAATTGAATTAAAACCAGTTGCGTTTATTTCTTACGTTTTCAGTCAGGCATCTTTACTAAAAAGCATATTGTAAAGCAAACAACAATATTATTTGAAATCTATTTCTTTTCTTTTTGGCAACTTGTAACGATTTTTCTTTGAAAAAAATATATCATGTTCTAGCTTATATTGTGTGTCTCTGCTTAAATATAATTGTTTAAAGAAATATTCTGCTCAAGACTGAGGGAGTTAATTGTAAACATGATTTTTTATTTTCAGTTCCGCACTACCAATTTCGATTTTGCCTTTCCAAGCACTCATCACTTGAGCTTGTGAATCACTTCCATCAACAATTAAATGGTTATTTGTTTATCCAATTCGAAATCAAATTTACAATCTTTCTAAAATCTACTGGTGTAAACAGTTTTAATTGTCATTAATTTATTAATTTGCAAAAAGCAAATATAATAGCAAAAATTTCAAAAACATTCTTACATTTTTGACAGTTTTGGAAGCCCTTGAAATGCCTTTGATGACACAAACACCAAGTTCTCCACGTTTTCAAAGTATCTGTTGAACAAATTGTTACTGAATTCAACATATTTCAATTTGAGACAATGATAGAATAATTCACAATCAAAACGGATCCATGAACTTGCCATTATTTTTGAAAACAATCGTCGTTTCCATCACAACAAAACAAAAATACGAGAAACGAAAAAAGAAAATCCAGCGTAGCGTGTGAAGCGAACGCTTAAGTGGGAAAAGAATTGTCAGTGATTTTTTACAGATTCTGGAACCGTGTTTTTAATAACCCGTGTTAGATTTGATGAAAAGCATTGCGCTCTTTGCAATATTTTTTGCCACTGCATTTACGTTTTGGCAAAAAAGACAGAGAAAAATCTCTCAAACGTGAATTACAACCTTTTTTCACAAAGTATTGATAAAACATGGAAATAGTATATGAAACATGATAAAGAGTATACGGCAGCCAGCTGTGTTTTGTTTTTGTCGAAAGGTATCCAACAAGAGAATACTACAATCCAAAAGGGATCAATAAGTGCATGAAAATAACAGGAGCCGCTTTTCGTAAAGAGACGAAGATGGATCTGTCACCATTTCGCCGAGTATGTAAGATATTTGCAAACTACCGATTACCTCTTTATCTTGAAACAGCTTACAACATCTTTTGGTCGGAGACACAGTTTTAGAATATTCCAAGCCTTTTTGCCCGAGATTACATCGGGTATGGTCTTTAATACTGTAATAATAAACAGCGCCGTAGCTTCGGGCTGGCAACGGGAGGAAGAAGAACATCGTGTCGCAGCAGACAAAGTCCTGTAAAGCCGAGGTCACTAATGGCGCCGTTTGCACGGATTTTCTATCCCGAAAAAGCATAACGGAGCGCTGTCGCAACCTGGTATGTTTAGCCAGTCGAGATTACAAAGGTTGATAATCTTTCTATGCGGTCGTGGAAAGGAAAGATCTGAAGGAGTGGGTTGTTCCTGTCAAAATAAGTGGAACGCTTGGATGATGCAAAGTGGAAAAGGAAGCAGGAAATCTTCACCAGTTTCCTTCAAGCTATCGGAAAACAGCGGCAAATCCAAGTTTTATTGTATTTTCACCTATCAGCACTTTTTGCTGCAGTATCATTATATTTCAGTATAAAGCTAGTGGAATGTTGTGCTTTGAAATAAGGCGGTATATAAGGGTAAAAGCAGACTCTTCACTGGCCGATAAAAGTGAGGGATATGCAGGAATAGTACTATATTTTGAGGCTGGTTTTTGCAATTTAGCTTCAAACGGGTTATCGATTGATCAAAAGATTGACTTTGGCGTATGGAACTAGTCCTTGGAACGTTAGAAAGCTACAAAACGTCAAGAGTGGATGTAACGGCTGAAACATGTGGCTGCTGCTGTGGCAGGCTATGAAGTCTTTTTCCTGCTTCGCAGATAAGAGGGAAGTATTCATGAAGCAGCAAACCCTTCGCCGGTCATGGGCATGTTTGCAGTAGTCACGCTACCACTTTCTTCCATTTCTTTTATAATTGGAATCGCTGGCATAACTTCATTAACAGGGCGTTGCCTGGCGATGACGTGTAATCCTCTAAATGTGCGTTGGGCGATTGTTTGTAACAGAACTTAGAAGACGTGGTCTCTGCGCCTGCTGGGTTTGGACCAAGCAGGGCAGATGCAATTATCAAACCGATAAAGCAGGCAATGCGACGGGCAATCGACTGAGCTCTTTGGCTTCTCAAGCGATGCACACATGGATTGAACGGCGACAGTTTTCGACGAAAGCTCATCGAACAGTTAATGCGATTAATCGTCCCGCGCGTACGTGAACGAACATGTGGCGGCGCTCAAGATTTCCGGAAAAGCTCCTCAGACAGTCTGCGCCGCCACCGTAGCGGCCCAACGCAGTTTTATGGTAACAATCACTAAAAGCATAGTTGTACTAGAAAACGTGGAAGTTATAAACTGTATACGGCCCGTCTTTTCTCGACAGAGGTTTGCCAAATCTTTTGAAAGTAAAGACTTTTTTGTAAAAGGATTATTTGAACAAACTGTTGTAGGCTTTAATCATTTCATTCATTTTCACACCCACTTTTCTTCTGGGGAGAGTCACGGGGACAACAGCCTTAGGAGGGCTCGAAATACCTTACGGTCAACAGCAATCTCAGATAGTACTGTTGGCTACACACCAAGACGAGGAAGGTTGAAGATGTAGTCACTCTATGCGGTCCTTGGACACCCTTTGCGTTGCATTCCTTTGGGTGTAGCCAGCAGGACTTGCCTCGCCAATATTTCCTGCGGCATTCTGGTCACATGGTGGAACCACCGTGGTGGGGGTCAATCGATTCGGAGAAATGGATCGACATTCAGCCGAATTTGAATCGTAACACATTAAATCATAAGATAGGCATCGTTTTCCGAAAACAAAACTTTCCTAAATCAGCATTGATAGCGTTGTTTCCAAAAATCACTTGTACGGAAAACTGCGCGTGACGCAAACGCATGATTGTAAGTTCCGCCGATTCGATTCGTTTGTAGTTCGAGCCACTGACAATTCGAAGTTTGTTAACAAAATGGCGGAATGGTTTGTGACGTAAAAACCGATATGTTACTTCATAGAACAGGTGCTACGAAAAGGCTGAGTTTTTACATCATCAAGCAGAGTGGTTCTGGCGGTCGCTTTAGGGACCTAAAACATACCTAAACTAAAAGCAGTCGACTGAGTTTTTCGTCGATAGCGTAATAGAACATCGGAACAGTTTCAATAATCTAACAAAAGTCGTATGATGCAGTGTATTTTTTCCGAAACTGACCTTGGCTTACTTTCCTGGTAGTGATTTGAAAACACTTTTTATCTTTGGGAATAGAAACAAGCAATACATTGAAAAGAACATTCCGTGTCGATCACTTCACGAGGGTTTTTAAATCGAGGCAAACATGAATCGTCTGAAAACACAACTCACATGTTTCGAAGACTGGCCAGTCCCGAAAAGGTTTTGGCGTTGATGCTTTCCAAGGTCTTGTCGAAAGCGATTTCGCTTCAAAGAGATAAAGTATTTATCTGAGATTTGTTTCATTTCATTCATTGTTGTAATAAATCGCACAGAAGGTGAAAGTCGAGAAGTACAGGGTGTTTCAACAATTGTGAAACACCCTGTAAGCCAATGCCTAAAACCTCCCGCGTATCATCTCCACATGTTTGTTTGAGTTTAGTTGCACAACCACCATCGGGCAAAGCACGTTGCGGAAGATTCTGTTATCATTCGCACAATGATTTAACTTCCAGCACGAGTGCCACTACAATAACGAAACAAACTTATTTGTGCAGAATACCGACACAGGCATGATTCATTCATTATGAAATAAACAAATGCGATTACAAAAGATAGCAGCGGATGGCAGATTCAACTCACTTATGACTTTACATTCAGATTTTTAAACAATCGTCAAGAACACTTTGCATTTTCTATGTGGCTGCGTGGGAGCGACCAAGGTTAAGGACAGATCGGTAAATTTCATGAAACTGTGCAATTGAACCAACACCGCTGAACAAACATCTGTCACTATGCCAAGCGCGGAAGTTGTATTAACATCAAGTGATAGAGGCTTCAGTCATACTCTTCTCTGCAATTGTCGGTAGAAGATTCACGATTGTTTGTCTCGTGAAATTGGATGAGGCACAGCTCAACAACAAATAAGCAGCACTGGCCTCGACGTCTTCTACAAAGTTAAACCTTCAAACAAAGGCACCAGGAATCGAACGCCGCGATAGCATAGCAAATCCGTCCCTGGGCTTTCGTTCAACAGCATTGCCCCGGCGTTTATCGGCGTCAAGCCCTCACATATAAGAGGCTGACTAACCCTGGCCAAGTTTAGGATCCTATTACCGATAACCAAACAACAGGTGGGACATAATATTATTCAGTGTAGCCAGATTTCAGTTCAGAAAAAATATGACTTTTAAAAAGGTATTTTTCCTCGTATTTCGCTTCGCATACAGGTTGGAGCGCTGAACAACTTATGAGAGAATTTATTTGACGTCACAGAGACCATCAGTAAAACGTGCGGTGAAGGTGCTCGCGAGCAAAACGTATTGTATTCATCATTATTACATCATTATTACACGCGTAACGCAGTGTCACCTGCACCAGCGTTTCTCAGAATCCTATGGTCACTCCAGCTCAGCCAATAGTTTAATCACCGCTTTGATTACTGCTTTTCCTCAGTGCCACTTCACAGTTATTGCGAATTCATATGAAAGTAAAGTAACTCTCCAACGTAAAGCCTTCGACAGATACTGGACAACTACTTGCGGTGGTTACAGTCGATCGTAACGTTGCCAAACACTTCTATCAATAGATATGTTTGTTACCGTCGCGGCAAATAAGTGTTTTTTAACTCATGTCTTTTACAGTATGGCTGAGCCCATCCTCAGAGCTTAGCAAAGGCAATCCTGAATAGCAGGTGGAGATTTTAAAGAATGATCCACCATCTAAGTATTGTTTTCAAACCAACTTTGTCGGTGACCACTAACGCAACTTGTTTTGTGTAAGAGCAAGGTAAAAAAATATTGGAAATTTTTGCTCTCATCCGACTATTTTCATCAATCGCTTTGCAAACACTCAACACTACTTTACTAATTGCAGACTTACAAGGAAGTAAGTTTCAAGAGCTGAGTTTTGTTGAAACTTGTTTCGCCGAGGGAGTGGATATTATTTCGCCGTAGAATCCTGCAACATAAATACAAACTTATACTTTTATTTAAGTTTTTGAGTTTACCAGCGAGTCAATGCAGCATAATCAATATTTAAAGGAATGTAAGTTATTCTACTCTAAAATCTTTTAAGCGCACTAGTTAAGTGTCAACCGCCAATCTTTTTCAAACGTCCACCTTTGACCCCGTCCAATTTTCCTTCCAAAGTGGTAAAGTCTCCTTGATGCAGTGAAAAAGGGGTTATTATTCACAGAACCACAACTTCATTACGTTATTCACGGTTCGCTTCATAGCCCGTTCGAGCGTGACTGTCGAGTGCACTCAAGATCTCGGAAGCGATCAAATTAAAGCCGCAAATAACGCCAAAATGCCAAAGCAATACAGCAGGTAGTTTAGATCAGGTCTCGATAAACACTGTATACTGATCTGATTGAAAGGAATCGACATTACACAAGCTGGAATGTGTTCCTTGGGTCAACCTAGCACAGTAACATGTATGCGGCATTTAGACTGCAAATTTCGTTGAAAAGATTCAAGGAAATTCGACAAACACATTTTTTGAACACTAACATTGTTTATTGGATTTTTTTGAATCCAAGCATCACGTCCTCATCATGATCATAGGCGTGCACATCGTTTTCTTTCCAGTACGAATAATTTATAAAACGTTCTCAAAAAATGAATATGCTACACAACATCTTATAACATGTATGTAATTTTTAGTCACCTCTTCTTCGACGAAAATTCGCAAAACAATAAAAATTAAATGCTTGAAAAAAACGACCGCTTGTTTTTAAGCGTAAAGCTTTGCTTAAACACGAATCGTGGAATTTTTTTTTCTCGCCCTAATGATAAGAAGGATAACAAAGTACGCGGTCACTCAAGGCACAGGTTTCAACTCAAGATCGTTTATCTCAAAGGTGTGAAAAGTTCAGAGAACACAATAATTTTTTTACTTTGTAGACCCTGTGTAGCACCTGGGCGAATTTTAATAAAAAACGTTGCTAAGGAAACTTTAAAACCAGGTAATTCATGTTTGAGACAAGAAAATGCAATAATGTTTTCAAAGTCATCTAAACAGCGGAACTAAAGTAGATACAGAAAACACTTACATATTAGTTGTGTCTTCTGGAAAACGTTTCGGAATATTTTCCAGTAGTCGGCACTTCGCTACAATTCTTGTTGAAGGAACAAAACCTTAAGATGAACAAAAAAGTAACTGTGAAATGTAAATTTTAAAATACGAAGTGTAGTTTTAAACCTTCCAAATGGTTTAAGATTTGCAGTTGTTAAGCAATTTTCTGACATCAAAAAGTTGCCTTTGATTGGTTGATGTACTGTATGATGCCTTGACACAAAAGCTGATGCATTGGAACAAAATGTTATGCAAAATTTGACATAGCCGAAATTTCCAACCAAAAATCAGGTTTAATCACATGACGTTAAACTGAACGTCACAGAAATTCCAAACAACATTGTTACGTTGGTCAGCACCATTGCTACGTTGACCGTACCGCGAATAAAAGTTGGATTGTTTGTAAAGTCTAATCACAACGATTCAGAACAAGATTGGGCGTAAGATTTAACTGCGACGTTCTGGGACAAACCGTAATAATTTTTAAGGAGTGAAAACACAAATTTTCAAAACGACATTAGACCTCTCATTCACGTCAAACAAGTAAATATGAGCTTTTTTCCAACGGAGGAGGAGCAAGAAGTTAGCACTGCGATATTACTGATTAGTAACCTTGTAAGCCAAGTAGCCTACTTATTGATGTGTTTTACCAGAAGACTGAAATATATTTGCCTCCGAACACATATGCAGCTCAGGGCTGTGTAGTTTCGCTTCTTTTTCTGTTCCATTATCAAATGATAGTATCTCAGATAAAAAAAACAAACTTTACGATAAACCTGGAAAGGGTAAAAACTTTCTGTCGAAAGACTTTAAGCGCATTTATTGATGGAGAAACCTGTATCGTTTGGTTTTTCATTATTTTCTCTGTGTTGTATTGTCTCTTCCCAAAGCCAGGAAGTTTAAGGTTTGTTGCAGCCGGAGGAAAAAGCTTTGATACAAATTTTCTTCACGCCATTAAACTACTTCCACACCCGCACTCCCGTTCTTATTCAACTAAGAACAGTTCGCAGGCTCTTGTATCTGGTGTAAATGAAACATTAACAACCAGCTGTTTTTCACGTTCTGCATTTAATGTCCTGTGTATTAACTACAAGGTTGCTGCTTTATTATGAAACAATAGTGATCTTAAAAGCAAGGTGCATCGGTAACGAAATGTCGAAACAAAATGTCTAACTTTGGTTGCGCTTTCTAGATAGGATTACTCGCAAAATCCTAAAGTGTTTTTGGTCATACAAAGCGAAAAGAGTCTTAGTTCAAAAGAAAAGTTTACAGTTATAAAAATAAATAAAGTTTGACTTTTACCTGAAACTATGCCCACGTGTTTTCGTGTACAGCAGCACTGCGTGGGTAGATCAGGGCAAAGGATAGAACTTGAGGTGGTGTTGCATTTCTAACCAAAAGCAAGAGTCTTGTTTGAAATGCAATTAGAATTTCTTTGTTTAACATACTTTCAAGATCGTGGCTAATTTGCTCATGTAACATTTTTTCTACATTCCTGCGATAGACGATCACTAAAAACGTAAAACTGAGCAAAAATAACAAAAGTAGACTATGATGTGTTGACTGCAAAAACAAGACAGTTGTACAAACAGAATTGCAAGTGAATTTTTTTGTTTTTCTTTCTTGCTACCTTAATGTATCTATCATAGAAAGATAGTTGCTTTTATTGAAGCAGCCGAGGCCACAACTAAGAGAAAAGTAATGTTATGGCGAGTTGGCGGACTTAAAAATATCTACAAACAGAGAATGAGGCTACGAGCATTATTACTAATTTTTTGTTCCATTTTATTTTCTCGTAAAATAACACCAGGAAAAACCAGTATGATTTTACAAATGATAAGGCTGTCACATTCTGCTCCAGCATTATGCTTCTGTTATCACATCACGTGTTAATCATTATAGAAAAATTCTTTCAACGAGAGCTGATGTACCAGGTATGCAGGGCTATGCTGGCTGACTGAATGCTTAACCGGGACTTTTTAGTTGACTGACCGGGACGCCGGGACAAAGCCTACCGGGACTGTCCCGGCTAAAACGGGACATATGGTATGCCTATGAATATAGTAGGGTACAATTTTTTTTGGACCAAATTGTTCTGGAGTCGGAGCCACAAAGTTTAGATTCCCGGAGCTGGAGCCGGAGCAGAAAATTGGAGTACCGGCTCCACAGGCCTGGTTACTAGGCATGCACGAATTCAAAGAATCAAGGTATAGACTTAAAAAATACCTTCGAGATGGTCTCAATTCTTGCAGTCGGTGCACTAAGAGTTGCCGATATGAGAAAGCAACAGAGAAGCTGCAAAACAATCATAGTCATTTTTCTCTCCGGACCGCCCGCCGCTGGGTAGCGTGTGGAAAAGGCTGCACACCAGGTCAACGTCTTCGTGCAAACAAACAGCAATGCACTGCCCTGACAGTTCCTATCTACCCTGTGCAACAAAAAAGCATTGATGGCTAAAAGGCTGAAGGTGTTGGTTTACAAAACCTGTACATTATGGCTGCACACTAACTTCCGCTCTTACAAAAACGCAACCGGCAGCCTATAATTTTCTGCTCAACCGCAACTCGCTGCAAATACACCGCTCTTCCTGCAGTTCCGCGTATCAACAGCAGTCCGACGGTGCTGCACGTCCAATGGTGCAGGTGCTGCACAGTTCAGTGAACTATTTCGATTAAGGTTCGTTGTAAGTGAGCGTTAACACTTTGCTTTGAATAAGATTGTTGGACTGAGGATGCAGTGTGTTGCGTGAAATCGATTTCCTATTTAAAAAATTTTGCTGATGATTCAACTTCGTCTCATTTGGACACAACTAACTTGAATACAGATACGTCCAAGTTTGAATCACCGCAAAAAGAAGAAAGCAAATCCTAGCCGGTTGATTCTGTGTAAGCTGACAGCAAACGTAGAACTTTTAATTGCTTCACTGCGATCACGAAAAGCATTCAACTGTCAGAACCATATTGCAACTGTGTGGCCAACCTGCCTGCAGGACTTATATCAGCTCGATTGCGATTACTTGTGTATTAAATACATTTATGCTGTAATGTTTTGTATATCTTACAGCGTGATTTCAAACAGACATCAAGGCAATTGGTCGCTGTTTCCGGCCCTTCCTGTGAACGCTCAACGCTGTTGTTTATCGTCAGCCTTCTGTGCCGAATCACATAACGTTCGTTGTTCTGACTTCACATTCAAGTGTATAGAAGATTTTGTTGTGTATCTGAGCATAATCAACAGAATCTATTAAACTTAGAGTGCTACTGGAGTGTCCCTAACGACCAAAGTGGTGAGAGACTTTTACACCGCCTTGCTTTGGCTTGGCAACTTCAACACGTCAGGTTGCTTGGGGGACTGACCCGCGCTCCTGCAACAACTAGGTTGACCCATCAATTAGTAGCGATCTCCGTGGAATCGAAAAATGCAGCGCGTTCCTCACAGCCAATAAGTTCAAGGAATGCTGTTGCGGAGGTTATTTTCAACCAAAAAACAAATTGAAGGCTCGTGTTATGATTTCCTTCAACATTACAATAACGTTTTCATCTCTCAAAGGCAAACACTTGACTTCCACATGAAGTGTGTGATACACCAATTGCCGGTGCATGGAAGTGAAACGCGTGCAACAGCTTTTTAGTTGCTTTACATTGATTTTACCTTTGCTGACTAATAGAGCTTGACACCGCATTAATTTGTTGCGTGTTGCGGTGCTACAAACGAATCTAAACGGTCGATCATACAAAGAACGCAGATAAAATTAATTTTTCTTTTACAAACCCCAAAGCATTTTTTGCACCTCATCACTAGTAACATCGAGACAAATACGGTGTAACTATTTTTTCATCTCAGAGAGAGACACTATTTGAAAGCACACCTTAATCAAACTTCTCGACCATCAAAAGCTCTGATCTTCCTGGAAGCTTTCGAGGAATCAACCGACTGGGCTCTGCTTTAATCTTTATGCGACGATTCAAACTTGCACGTGTCAATATTTAAGTAACTAGCTTCTACAAAGGCAAAGAGTTTGAATCCAGCGACAAACGTTTTTAATAGGAAATCGATTTCACGTAACACTACGCATCTGCAGTTCTACAACATTATTCAAATATAATCTTCTCAAGTTTAGCGAAAGGAAATATGCGAGAATTTCCTTTCGCTAAACCTTCCAGACCACGCGCGCCAACTACGCGTTGCGCAAATCACTTTTCAACTCCCCTTCTCAGCCTGATCAACGCAGACAAGCCCGCCAGTGTTGTAATGTACGGCAGGGCGGCCGCATGCGCGGCGGATTGCCTTTTTTTGTTAATGTCTCACTGACGAGGAATGTTTGCTGCCGCTAATGCACAAAAGCCCGAAGCCGTGGGCTGATAACCTTATCATCATCGCCAGATCGCTGGATAGTTAAGAACCACAGGAGAGTGTCTGCAAGCAGCAAAAACCAAAGCTGAAGACCATCGTTTGCATTTCCCGCCTCGGACTGTTAGATATTTTATAGAAAACTCTTTCGGACACAAGAGAATGCAAAAGCGGAACACTGCAGTGACTCTGCAGATATGTTGCATCCATGTAACACAGCAGGGAAAATTCTTTGCTGGAGTGGATGTGATTTTTGAGTAAAAATCTCCTTTTCATCACTTTTTAAAGTGTCGAATTCTTGTCTGCAATCCTGCAAGCAGTTGACACGTCGTCACGGTGTCAGACTGAGGTGTCTATTTTCAGCTGTGCAACTGGCACAACTGACACAAACACACGTTAGCAAAAAAGCAATTAATCTTGACAAGCGCCGTCGGCCAATTTATGACAAATCGCCGCAGATTTCCTGGAGCGTCGTTGAACTATATCAGTGGAGGCCGCTGGGCCGACATATATCGGCATTGACGAATGCGATATTTCATAACAATTGAATAAAGGACGCAATAGCGAAGAAAACGAGAATAGCCGGGAAATTGAAAATATTCAACGCAACGCAATTAGATCGTCTGCACCTCCACACAATTGCCTTGGATAATCAAATCTCAAAGATCTGGATCAGTTCTACTACCGAAATGTCAATGTTTATCAATAATACTGCTGCAAACCATGTCAGGTTTTTGTTAAACCTTGTTACGTAAGCGCATATCACGGCAGTACAAAGAGGATGACGTGGAGTACACGTGACTTGGCCGTTCCTCGCGTCCTCGGAAGATTCTCCACAGCTGTCTCCTGTTGTGCGATACTGATCAATGTGTTGGCCATACCCCTGTACGCGGCACTCTTCAATTTTGGTCGATTGCAAGAAGGCCAGGTTCTGACTGAATCCTGAGGCGATAGAAGTTCATGGTTTTAATTATTTTTCCACGATAATAACGATTATCGCGCAACAATCAGCGAGTCGCGCGCTCTTTTTGCAAACCGATCGTCATTCGTTGTTGGCCACCTGCATGGTTGATCGCGATTAGAGCGAAACGTGAAAAATTGATAATGAAGCTAGGAGTCGCAAAATACCACTAAAGTTAATGTTTTTGTTTTTGCTCTTCCCCTCTTCCATCACAGTAGACAGTGACGTCAAGGCACAAAATCCGAGTATCTCTGCATCTCTTGCTTGTGTTTCTTGAGACCAGAGGTTAAAAATTCCTCGAAATAATATTCTCCCTTGAAGGCAAGCTTTAGCTCAACAGCCGTCTTTTCAAGCAGAACAAATCCTCTTTTCTGGTCGTCCTGTTTGTTATGAAGCAAATGAAGCGAGCTGCTTGTGACCACTGCACCTTCTGAGAAGATGCATGCTTGAAGTCACGAAGGTCTTACAATTGTTACGCTTGCGGTAACGCATACAGCACTTTTCTGTTTGTTGTCGATATGACATTTCCTCAAAGAAAGTCAAAGAAGAAATGCGTACATTTTTTTCCACTTTGATCACGTTTTTCTTTTCCTCATTTGGTCGATGAGCTTGGTTCATGTACGACGTGGAAACCTCTCATCGGCTCAAGCTTTCCGTTAGTTTTTCGTCGTTTCGACACTTCTTGCGCACTGCATGAAGACCCTAAATGGGCAAAAGAAGTAGAAGTAAAAAATGTCGCATCAAAAGGATAAAAAACTGTCTGAACGCGCAAATGCTTCGATGCCGCCCATGATTCGTGTATGTATGCAATCTGCCAGAAAGGATCAAACCATGCATGTCTTTCTCAGTTTCTCTTCCTACGAAGTAGCGGTTTTTGATCTATTCTGGGAGAAAAACTCTAGAGGTTGTTTGGATAAGAAAGTGAAAGGAAGCCGCAAATTTTCCGAACACGTTAGACATTTTCAAATGAAAGCAACCTCTTAATAAATGATTTCCAGCATGTTTGACATCACGTTTATTTCTCCCTGCTGTGCAAAGTATTTGTCGTCTATGGAAACAAATGAGATGCACAGAAAGTTTTGTGCAAATCCTTCCAATCCGAAAATGGGTATTCTGCATTTGCATTAAACACTTCAAGGCGATTGTTACAATGGAAAAATAAAAATAAAATATGAATGTCAATGCAGTTTTCTCTTTCATTCTTGAGATTGCAATACGATGTTTTAGTGTATCGAGGCAATGCGTTGTGCTGCTGAGAAAACCCGATGTAGAAGTTCTAAGGCCATTTGTGTGCTATACTTTCACCTGGACCATATCGATTTTATTTCTCTGTCGATAAGTACACTGCTGTTATATCAGTTCGGTAAGGCCATTCGTCTTCCAAATTTCAATGTTGGATTTATTTGAGTTCTTATGGTTACATCCGAACCATAAGCGTTGCAAGCTTTTCAGCTGCGAAGAAGACAGGGATGAGGAGTTGTAATTAGTGAGGTGGTGATTTGGGGTTCGTTTTGAACATTCAACGTTCCCTTCGATCAACGAACAAAGTAAAAACGCTAACGAGCAAAGTCTTGTTCATTTCAAGCTTATGAAATTTTCATGAGATTTTAATCTCATTAGGTTAAAAATCATACGCAGCATTTGCAAACTGTTCAAACAACAATTCTCCGCAGTGATTTCACCCCTTACGGCTTTGACTTTAATGCTGGCTAAGGTTCATAAGTGAGTATGATTTTGATCATAAACGCTTCCAGAAAGCCACAAAACCTTATTTTTCAAAATAGGTTCCAATGTGGGATCGGATGGCTAAGATGCAATACCTGTGTAGTTTTGTGTTGAGTTGATGCTAAGGATTATTTGCTTACCCATTTGATCGATATGCAGTAAAAACCAATTAGTTACAACTTGTCCATGTTTTTCCTGAAGAAGCACTTAAGCAGCCTTGTAATGAAAATCACGGCCAATGAAAACGATATCCACGACGTATTGCATCGTCAGTGCATTGAAAATTGAATTTGAATTTGCAATGCACTGATGATGATAACAGGAGTTATCGAAACGTTTGCAATATGTCGTTGATATCGTTTTCATTGTGCCTGATTTTCATTATAAGGCTATTCAGCACTTCCGCTTTTCGTGTACCAAAGCACCTAAATATTGTTAGGAAACTCATATAACTTTGTATCTATATTTCGGTGAAAAAACTCTGCGAGATTAAAATAAAACATCACCCCGTTGGAGTCAATTTAAACTGCGGGTGACTTATTTTTGCAAATCATCAAATAGCTTTGATGTTAATCAACCAACTGTTTTCGCCCACACTGAAAAATGAAATTTTTTTAAACACCATTAGGCTTTTTTCACAACCTGCGATAATCGGATGAGGATCGGACACACCAACAAACCAGTGCAGCCGATAGGAAACAAGTCCTGTTCAGAACCACAGTCAGAACAGTATTTCACAACATTGCAAACAGAAGTTTCTGAACGCACTGAGTCAGTGACATTGGGAAATATATTACAATTAAAAATCTTTGTGTCTATCAGAATCCACCGAGTCTTGTACTTGGGTTGGGTGTTCGGTCTGTGGTCGGATTTATCAACTTAATCCTGGCTGTTGACTGAGATGATTACGTAGGTTCGAGTTAATAACTTGTGCTTCTACTGTAAGAAGATTTTGAACGTGCTTAAGAGTCAATTAAGTAAGCAGAGCGATAATAACCCACGTTGTGGATGAATGCTCGCCTGCTTCACAGAGAAAGCAATCGCCCAAACGATCAACAAAGGAACCATGTCAGGCAGCCAATCAACAGGAGGTAAAAGTGTCACCAAACCACGGCGAGAATGAAACTGAAAATAAAAAATTGTTCTCGTTTATTGAGTATTCCGCAACAACAGCAGACATGTGATGTGGCTGAAATATTTCTGGCCCGGAAACACGTTCCCGTAGCTTTCGTGGAGTGCCCCAAAAATACCATGGCAACCAAAGCTACGATGGCCAATTGAATTGTGAAGTGTTCTGAATTTCAAAAAACAGAATCACGCAATTTACATGTAAACTGTTGACCTTCCACTTGTGAAGAGTTCTGCTGGTAGTTTCATAACACCGGCAATTCGTTTTGAAGTAAACATTTCGTAAGCTACCTTGTTCACAACCAGATAAAAACTGATATTTAATACTGTAATATGTTTAACTGATTGCAAAATTTCCTCTGTCAGGCAAGTCAACTCTCACGTGCACGACGTGGAAATACCATAAAAGTGGCATGCCTATGCATTAGATCATGTCGTAATTAAAACCGCGAAAGGGTTTCGGAAATATGGGAAGTGTAAAAACGGACGCTTTGCTGTTAAGGTTACAAGGCTTATCTTTCTTTTGACTGTTCTGCTCAATGTTGCGTGATGAATTTCTCCTCAATTGGCGTCGTGTTTTTACAAGTTTGCTGGAGTCACGAACTCGCCAAGCACCTACGTTTCAAACTTGCATTGTACCTTTTCATTCCTGCGATGTAATTAAGTCGAGAGGTTTTACATGCTTTGGTCGCCACCGACGCAGCGGAGGATTCATCGCGTTTACACCTGAAGCAGAGATAACTCGTGCGTAAACACACCATGAAAATAGATCCGTACCACGAGCGCATTTCGCACGCCTTGTATCAACAGGGCTGCAAAGCCCGTGTTCAAGTTTGAAACTACGTTGTAACTGTCGTGATTTACTTTCAAAGTCTCATCAGTGCGTGTGAACTGTTGTCCATTGTTGGGCAGCACGCTACAACTCAACATAAACATCTATGGCCGCATACAAGTATTTCAGGTCTTGCTTCGTTGCAATTAAATCGGAGACCGATGCGCAAAGTGGAGTGATCGAAATTCTCGCGAACGGTTTTAGATTTGTCGACCACCAAACTTAATCCGACAAGATTTTCTGGGAAGTTGTGTTTGGTACGGTCTATTCCTATTCATGAAAAGTGAGACAACGAAAGGACATCAGGTGTTTTCCACGAAAAAAAAACTGCCAAACTGTGAAATGCTGGCAATAGCGTATGCTAATCCGCTCAGCCAAGAACAAGCAATGAAGTTTGTTTTCGCTTTCAACTTACCGTCCATCATGGAATTACACACGCGTTTCTGTCAGAACGTGACTTGTGAAGATATTATATTTGAGTATCTAATGATTTTATTCCTTCTCCTGGAACGTTTTTTTACATTTTTAAAACACCTTATTGATTTTAAATGAACTGTCGTTTGTTTTAAGCAAACCAAATAAAACTCGTCCCCATCCATGCGAAATAAAACAAAGAAGTGAAATGCTGGAATAAAGTCTGCGTCATAAAAGCTGAGTGATGAAAATTAAAATATTCAGGCGTTGAAGAACTTACAAATGTACGCAGATTACATTTGAAAAGAAATTTCGTCAAGTTTATCGTCGATACCTGCGCTTAGTGCTGACATCTCGTTAACTTACAATGTTATGTCTCTACTTGGATCTCAAACTAACCTCCTCATTGTGTGCTTTCCACATCCATTTTTACACTTTAGTTATTTATTGTCACTTTCGAGATGCTGATAATACTTTTTCTTTCTTACTGGAATTCACTTGCCTAAAACTGGGGGCAGCAATGTACAAGACAAGTATTTAAGCTACTTTCAGATCAAAAGACTTGACAGAAGGTCCGTAACCAGGGGGGGCGCAGGGAGGGCTTTGCCCCCCCTGGAAAAATGTATTGGACATCGTTTAAAATTATTGGACATAGTTCAAAAAATTTGGGCCCCTCTCAGGAAAGTCTTCGCCCGTCCGAGTGACCCAAACTGGTTACGGGCCTGCTTGACAATACATTCCAGCCCAAAATATCAGGGGTTGCCTTTAATGATCACTCAACCCCAAAATTTTACAGCACTTTGCAGCGCTTTATATTTGGTTTCATGGGAGGATCTTGGTTGATCCTGGGGCACTATGTCCCCATAAATTAATATGTCTCCAATGTGCTCCCACATATTTTTGTTTGGCATCATGGAAATTTCCACTTCCTTTGTTTTAGTGACATAATCTCAGTAACTAAAATAATTCTGCAGCACTTCCCGAAATGAAAAATGCCGCCTCTGTTTTATTTGCATTTCATGAGTGTTTGTCGGTCGTGTACAGAATATTTACTCCGTAACAGTCGCACAAAAAATTTATAATAAGCAGAACGTTCATGATGTTGATTGTAACTCAATCAGCAAATCTTGTGCTTGGGCATGTATTGGACTGGAATCGTGAGGTTGGTACTTGCGGTGGAACTGCGTGCGGTAGCAATAAAGCAACAAATTTTTGTGACAAATGACAAGTTTGAATCTATAACAACGTTCAACACATTCAGAAACCCTAAAACAACAAGAACGCTGGCATCATAGCATCACAATGAAAAAAACGTACGTTTATCTAAAGCAGGGCTTCTCAAACTTTTTTGTTCTGCGACCCATTTCAAAAAAGGTTTTTCTAGGCGGCTCCTTGATGGATAGTCCAATGTTGATGATACGTGTAAACGTCACATTAGTTTACAAAAACATTTATATCTTATTTGTCAATCCAATTTGTTTCGCGGCCCCAAAATTACGTTCCGCGACCCCATTTGGGGTTGCGACCCATAGTTTGAGAAACCCTGATGTAAAGCACATATGATCATAGAGTTCAATTCTGACTAAAGACTTCTAGTCAGGAAATTCATTGTATTAAAATAGTTTGTGCACGATCTTGTGTAATTCGAAACTTTTTACAAGCGTTCAAATCTTGCAACATGGACATTTTTAATGTTTCTACTTTTGGACACAAATGTATTTGAGGTAGTTTACATAGCTTTAGTTTTGATCTCAAGTTTGTCACAAATTTACCCTCCACTGCCAACCAATTTACCACACTGAGGTGTCACTGGCATATGTACTATAAGCAGTTTTCGCATTTCAGACAACAATGTGATCGGACCAGAAGGTTGCGACATATACAAAATCACGTGCTTTCTAATTTCCAACCCCACAAAGTAACCTCGTTCAATTTATAAAAAAACAGTTTTGTCTAAAATAATTGGCGACTAACAAAATCACTGGAAGTTGTTTTCTCCTTGTTCACACGTTTTCACGTTTAAAGCACATTTTCCTTCGTGTCATGTTGCTATCCTTGCAAAGTCTGTGTGAAAATAATTCTTATTCCCAACATATTTATGGCAATATTTTTCATCTGGGCTCCATAGTTCTTGTGTCATGATATGTTAAAATTTATTAGTTGTTACTTAGCAGCTGGTCTCCACTGAGCGACGAAGTCGAATCTATCAGCAAATTTGTTTTAGTAGGAAACCGATTTCATGCAACTCTACGCATGCTCAGTCCCGGGATCAGCAAGCAATGCTCACATTTGAAATGCTGAAAAACTGAAGCAAGGGGAGAGAAAGCAAACTTAGGACTAAAATGAATAAATCAATCAAAGCACAACCTGCAACAAGCAAAAACTCTTCTTAATAATGATTTCCACTAATATAATTACTTAAGAAATCTATTGGGTGCATCTGACAAGCACAAACTTCAGAATTTGTCGACAGTGGCTCGGAACTAACATTTCACGAATCCTGCACAGTTGGACAGTCTGGCGAAGCGGTATTCCTCGATGTTAATCATTGCTTTACTACTGAAGATAATTTTGGATTTGTCACTAAAGACTTTGTAAAACCCACAGTGGAAGGAAGACAGTACATTAATGGTAAATCGCACTACCCAAACACGTCATTTAAGACAAAATTTTGTTCGAAGAGGCAATAAGATTGAGGCGACTCAACCAACAAGATTACCTCATCAGCTTAAACCGACTTAAATAAAAATCGATCCGCTCTAACGTTCCTTTGGACATGACAAATGACATGATAGCAACAGTATCAAAAATGGGAAGAAAGACTGAGCCCCCAACATAAGAAAGTTGATCCACAAGTTTGTGCTGCATCACTTCCTCACCTGCTAACTCTATCGAAGAAGGAAAAACTTTTAAATACAAAGGCAGTGATTATTCTGCCAAACACGTTCTGCAATTGGACTAAATCTAACCAGTTACTGTACAAGCACCTTGCTTTAAATAAGACAAAAACAAAAACCGATGGAAAATACAACAAATCCATGGTTTCAACTGTTCCGGATGCTCAGGCAAAAAAATAAATTTTTGCTGAATCAAAACCTGATATGTGCAAACTATGGTATTTATTTGAAGACTTGTGTGATAAGCCATCAAGAGTATGCTGCCCAAACAGTAAACACATTTTCTAAGAGATGTTCGGCGCAGTGAGGTACTGTACTTGGAACAAACGAGATAAGAATGACAGCGACCAAATGGACTTATCACGGCTCTAAACAGTGTTTCATTGCGCCCTAAAAACACCTATTTATGAATCTTACTTACGTTCATAGAACAACCTAGTTTTGACTCTCAGGATACCTGCAAAGGTAAAGCACAAATTAACATTCAAAGCATAACTCCCACTCGTGTGAATAATTTATGCCTTTCCTTTTTGCCAAACATGCGATGTTCATTGATATAATTATTTTGACATACCTCTTTATCTATTTATTTGATCGCACTTCTTACCACACCTGTAGTTTATTTGCGGACTGTTGCGCCTTCCTTTGCGACGTTTGCCATTTTAAAATCCGTCCCCAGAGCACATCTGTCAACGGTACGTCGCACCACCTCTCAAGACTACCTTTGTGCTGATGGCGCCTTTTGTTACCTGCTTTGTGTTGCGTCACACCCATGGCGCTTGTAACTGTGCTTTTTTACGCTGTTTTCGCGACAGATAGTTTTTGAAATTTAGTGAAAGTAATTGTCTAAGAACAGCCTATTTGTCGTTTTTTCTTCCCACAGCTTGTGTTTTGATTGATTTAATGATTTATTAGTTTTAGTCCTAAGTTTGTTTGCCTCCAATGCCCTTGTTATAGTTCATCATCATTTCACGCGCAAGGTGCAAGCATTGCCGGCAGATTTCAGGATTGAGAATACGTAGTTTTACGTGAAATCGATTTCTATTCAGCGGCGTAGCTAGCCCAAAATTTTGGGGGGCCAAAATGTTTGACATTAGGCGAGTAACAGTATTTTAGTGTGGGGCACCGCTTTTCAAAGCACAAAATTACTAGACATGCTAAAAATTGGAGGGCGCATGGACCCCTGTGCCCTCTGGCTGCGCCTCTGTTTCTGTTTTAAACAAATTTGCTGATTGATTCGACTTCGTCGCCTTTGTGGAAACAATCTGGACTTGAACATAGACATGTGCAAGTCAGAATCACCGCAAAGTCATGGAAGCAGAACCCAGTCGACTGATTTCTCAAAAGCCTGCAATAAACCTAGAGCTTTTAATTGTAATTGTAACCTGGCCACGAATCAAAATTTCATGCTTTACTTTTGGACTTTCGCATCTGCAACAGCGTCATGTTGTAAATACCACAACTAATAAATTCATTTTCAACAAAAAATTCTTCAAACCGCTCCGAGTTTTCAATATGTAGAAGAAAATTTACATTTTATGAGTGCAAAAATTGCAAAACACTTAGTACTGTGTGATGCAAATGGCTTGAATTGATTTTTTTCTTTGTGCTGCATTGCATTAAGCAATGTTGTACAACTTGTGCAAATTAACGTTTGCTACATACCGAGCGTAAGTTATAAGTATACTTCTTGACATTGTTTTGATTTTTGTTACTCATAAAGTATTTTTGTTTTCATAAATTTCTTGTTAATATCGTATTATAAACAAGACAACTAACGTATGAGGATGATCAATAGATCATAAGATCAGTAAATCAGCCAAGTTTGTGTTTGTTTGTGAAACGCTAAGAATCAGTTTTCGAAATATTTTTTCGTGAAGTGCTTTATGAGAAAAGCTTCATCTGAAGGAAATTTTCAAGTACATGCGCTTCTGTAAAGCAGGCCTGCACAACATATGGCCCGGGGCCGTATGCGACCCACAAGAGCTCCGCATGCGGCCCGCGAGAGCTTTCGCAACTGCAGAAAATATTGTAACAGCCCCACTTCGGATGTATAATCAATTGTCGTTCCAAAATTTATTTCAAACTACAACAAAATGAAATAGCTTGTGCGACCCGCGGCAAATTTATGTTGGTCAATTTGGCCCTTCGAGCCTTCTGAGTTGTGCAGGCCTGCTGTTAAGTGTAATTAACACCTAACGTACGATGGAGTTGACACCATGTGACACCACTTTCCCAAGCATAAACTTTACAATAGGGGTAATTGTTTGAGCAACGTTCTCTGATCTACGTAATGGTTAGCAGTTGTGCCAGGAGTAGCAGTTGTGCCAAATCTGTGCCAAGACAAGAATCACTTTCGAACTATTTTTGTCGTTGTACCACTTTATATATAAAAACACCCTTTCAAGGAAAATGCTGTAACGAATCACTCTGACCGACTGCTTTAAAGAATGCGATAGTTTTCAAGGAACTTGTGTCATACAATAAACCAGTTTTCAGCGTTTACCGCTTTGTTTCTGTGCAGCATATTTTCCTGTGGATTTTCTTCTGTGACACCGCGCTGAGGTCAATCAACTAAGACCTGAGCGTTGTGTCGTCACAAAGATCAACAGGGAGGATCTTCAAACAAATCACTATATACGGAAAGCTTGTGGCCGATGGTGCAATAAGGTTGGAATAAACCCTGGAAGCTACATTCAAACCTTGGTTTTCAAACAATTCTTGCCTATTTTTGTAGTTAAGCAAAGTCAAAAAAATTTATCTTCCAATGAAAGTGTCTGAAATCTCCTCGTATATTAACTTGCCTAGCTTTTGGTATTTGTTTCAGGTTCAGACTTCTGTGACAAAAACGCAATTCAAATGATGATCTAAGTTGAAACGTGTGCAAGAAAACACTGCGCAAATTGTTTCAAGTAAATCACAGACATTTGCTTTAGAACGTAGGAGGTATCAGGGCAATAGAAATCGCCAATGAACCCACCACACACAGATTCATCACATCGGATAAGGCCATGGGTTGCTCTATTGCACTGATGCCTGAAACACTGATCTTTAATTTGAGTCTGTATCTTTACCGATTTATATATATGCTTTTTGTTGCAATAAAAAAGATGAAAATACTATCATAAATGAGAAACAGGTGTACATCGATATTTTGACAATTGATCAAGAACAGTGGCACAGTGCATTTGTAAAACTACTCGTGTTCATAAAGTAAAGCTCTTACTTGGTTGCAAAAACTTGGCACACAGTGCAGTTTCCTGTAATGATGTATTGAATGTGGCAAAATAGTGTAGTCGGGTATCAGTAACATGAAAACAAGCTCTCGCGAACCTCGACCAAAAACAACCAAGACTACTTTTCTTGCTTGATTAGCATCAAAATATTTTGTGTCCCGTACCAGTGTATAACCTGGGCGTCTATTTGTCAAATCTGTGCCACGACATGATATCAATCATGCCTGGAAAGGGATAAGATGACTGGTCAGCATCAGTGGCCGCTTGCTTTGTGAAAGATAGTTGCAGAGAACAGCAACATCATGTTTTGTTCAAAGAATGTCCCCGAAACTTTAACTTCATTTGTGAAGCATGAATCACATCACATTGGAGAATTTTTTTAACTTCGCTTTGCTAACGTAACTTGATTTCATTCAAAATAAACACTAATCGGATTTTGTCAGAAGAATCCACCTGCTTAAATTATTGCAAATGTTTCAGCGATAAACCTTAAGTTGAACTACTTCTATTCCGGATTTGTGATAGCGCCACCTCGCAACAGCTGTGCTGGAAAATAAAATTTAGGTTCGAATGAGTAGAACGTTCACTTTATAAGAAAAACACACAAAAACACAGAACGCAAGAGGTAAATGTCCAATCTCTTTTCAAAAGAACAAGCTTAAACCTATCAGACGAATTCATTCTGTGCATCTGTTATAATTTTATAAAGAACAGGAGTAATTGTTATATCAGTTGTGATGTCATGACTATGATCTTTATGACAGTCAGGGGCGGATCCAGGGGGGGCGATTGGGGCGATCGCCCCCCCCCCCCTAAAATCTACGAAAGTAGCTTTAGTCACCATGATCTTTTACATTTCGGAGAACAACATTCGCCATATAAGGCCATTTTGTCGTCCATTGCTTTGTCACAGCAGTGTTGTGAAGTATACTTTATCCTTCTTACAGTAGCGCAGCCGTTGTGATACTTGACTACCAAATATTACTGAAATCGCCCCCCCTAAATTTATTCGCTGGATCCGCCCCCTGGTGACAGTGGGCCAGTGTAGAAAACTGTGCGCATTAGTCACAAAAACAAAAAACTCATCATGGTGTTGTTTGTTGAAAAAATACTTCCACTTTTGCCCCAAGCACTGTTGATTTTAATTCTACTTCCTGGTGCATTTAAACACCAAGTGGCGTTCCACAATTCGGCCACGTCTAGGTCTAGAATCTGTTGTAATTCTCAGGCAAGCGTGAAATTGATCGACCAGCTTGAGATGAACATCTATACAGCTTTTAGTCAACATCATCATGGGTTGACACTGATTCACCAGACCTTCTGAACTGTGTCACGGAAAGACCAAAATAGCACAGCAGGGAGGATACGGCCAAAAACCGATTAATTTAAAAACCCATTTTTGAAGTAGAAGCATGGTACAAATACTTTCGCTGCCTATTTGGCTTTATTTAAGGATTTGATCATTTTTCTGTTTTTAACCAAGAATTAAGTGAATCTTTGTTGCAGAAAAACATGTGTGGTTTGGATAAGATCGTCTATGGCGTCTTTCAAATCAGCGTCTTACCGCAGACCGCATGACAAAATTGTCTTCATATGAACAAATGGCACAAATATGTGATTTCCCTGCGTTCGTCTCGGCCACACAGCAGAACCATTTGCATGTGTTGATTAGTCTCAATGGTAAACAGCATGTGCGTGATGTGTTAAGGTCTGCTACCCTTACCATGCAATACACTCCATTTCGATAATTTTTTGTTGACTGCAGCGTTTTAATGCAAATGTAAACTCATGCCGTCCTTAAAAGCTTTTCTAGTTCGGATCGCGGTTCCGAACTGATTCATTACAATGTCGGTTATTTTGCGCATTTTATTTTTGACTTTCTAACACACCACACACTTTCAATCAACCAGATTGTTTGCCACACATCTGTCCTGTTGTATACAGTAGCGGATAATACTTGAGCTTATAGAATCTGCGCAGAATCTTCGTCGGTAAAGTTAACAAAGAGACCACATGCGTTTACATCTCTGCACCATTGACGTAAACTGACGAACACCCAATTTTGTCACTGTAAGACTGAGTAGCGTAAGCGGCTTAAAAACAAGTTTAAACAGAAAACATTTCTTAAGTTGGAATGATTATTATCTAAAGCTTGAGTTATTACTATTACCGTTTTTCCTTGAAAATAAGACAAGCTTAATAACAGCTTCCGTCCCAATGTGGGCTTACTTGCAGGAGACTACTTATCTTTGCAATGTTTTACAAAACTTGAAAACTTATCCGCAAACAGTTCATGCACAAGCAATCATTTGCAAAGAAGGTCGCCTGTTTCATAATCAGTCTCGCTGACAATGTTCCAAAGTATATTTTGTGAATGCTTAAATCATCGAGGTGAATCACATTATGTCTTGTTTTCTGGTTGGTTGTCGTTTTAAGGAAACTCTGTATTGTATGAGAAGCCTTGATAAGTACTCCAGAATAATCTAGATCTCAATTTCACTAAACGTCCGCCTATCCTGGCTACATGGTCGTTCACAATTGAAAAAATTATTTGCGTCGTATCGTATTGCAAAACTTCTACCTGCTCAGTTTGGTGCTGCACACCAGCTGACCTGGGATGGATGGGAAGAAACGTGAGTTGTACCTCTAATGTTCGCAGAGTCAATTAATATCAAAATGAAGTACTTATTTACTTGATTTGATTAACATCAAAGAGGAACCTCTTCTCCCACTACATAAAAGGTTGGTGAAATTTTAAGGTTGTAATGTTTTAAGCAACAAAATATGACCAACAGGCCGAAAAACAGGTAAACAACTACAGTGCCAAACAGCTTCAGGCAAAAGAATCGCTACATGTAAAGTTTTGAGGCGCTTTGTACATTTCTAGCTTTTCCTTCACCTAATTCGTTCGTAATCTGAAGCGTTTATGCTTTAGTCGTCTCACGTCACACCTGGCAAACGCCCAGTTTATTGTTGGATGTAATGTAATGATATGATGATTGATGTAATGATCTTGTAGCCTATATTTGGTTCATTTCTGATGACATCATCACGACCTACGGTAAGAACTATGGAAAGACCTACATCAGCGCTACTTTGTACACAGCAAGACACTTTTCGCCATGCAGTGCCAGTAGACCGCGGGAAATATGCAGCCTCTTGTCCTCTTGTGGCAAGAAATTTTTCAGTCATTTTGACCTTAGCTGTTTATTTGTGCGTTAATGGATGTTTCCCTCACCACACTATATAGCGTTTTGCAGCGTTTCGAAACAGATAAAACTACTCGCCAACAATGCAAAATTTGCTGTTCTTTTTGCTATTCATGTCGCCACGAAGCATTTTCCACCAGGTTTAAAATCAAGCAGATAAGTTTGTTCTTCTGGCGATTATTTTTATTATTTAGCCGATGTTTCGCCCATCTATTCAAGCAGGCTTCCTCAGGGCAATGTTTTTAACCTGTATAGGTGGGCGATGCGTCAGATACATAATAAAATAATCGTCAGAAGAACAAATTTATCTGTTTGAATGCAAAATGTTTTTACTCAAGCTACCAACAGTCTAATTGCAGTATAGCAAGATACAGTGATCTAACAGTGTGGAGTGCAATTTTTAATTGTGATTCAGTTGCCCTTGCCAGAATAACTCGTTAAGACCTTTTCAAAAATTGTATCTATAAACATTTCATTGAAGAGCTCGTGATATTTATTCGCACTTTCCAGACTAAATGTTTTTCGTTGTTTCTTAAATTTTTGTTGTCGTTTCTTTGCTTGTGATCTCGTCGTTCAGTATTTTTGGCCGGAAGTCTTTACTGATTTTCCATCAGCCTGGTGCGAGTAACTGTGAGAGGTTTATGATTAAAATGAAATCATGAGCAGCTGTCTGGTGTGCCTGCGGCAAACTCGTAACATGCGCACAAAAAATTAAATACCGCAGGTCATTGCGTTGTATATTTTCCCTCCAAAAAATGCAAGTCTTTCAGAGCAATCAATCAATCATCAGATAGAATGAAAACAAACTGACGGGTCTCGCGGCGCTTGGCCTTTTTTCTGATCTTTCTGACTTTCCCTTCGACACTCGTCTTTTTTCCGAAACGAGAAAACAGCCATCTCCGGTATGGATCTCACATGAACGTCACGCCATTCATTAAGTAAATGATTTTATGAAAAGCGTAACAGGTTTTAAGTCGATTTTCGTTCTGACGTCATTACTGTTCTCGGTGGGGCTCACAGCACGAAATCGATTTTTAGGTTCAACCACAAGCGCAACACAAATGAGACAAAAACAATGCGATGCTATAAATACCAGGACAGACTTCCGGTTGAATAAAAACCAATACACTAGTTCCGCCGGAATGGCCTTCTCTTCTTTGTCATCGCATCTTTTCGACATTTGCGCTTTTACACAATTTCTTCACAAATATTTGGTGTACGCTCTGCTGCTGCAGCAACATCTGAGATGCACAGGGTGAGGCCACACCCGACCATTGTAACACTAGCAAACCGGGTTGGGGCAGCAGCTCGCAGGTACCGGTGTGCCCGCGCAAAGGTTTTTCAGAACGACGAAGCGCTGCGCAGCTAAACACGTCTAGCACAGCGCAGCTATACATGTCTGCAAACGGATGCATACAAGGAATGTGAAGATTGCCAAAAATTCTTTCTACAATTTTTGACACCACCCGTCGACGATATTTCAAATTTTTGAGTGTTTTACGTCGAGATTGTCAGGCACTGCATAATTTGAAGCATCAGCATCATCTAAAAGTTTTCTGACAAAGACGGGATTGTTGAAAAAGTAGCGATACTCAAAAGTAAAAGCTTTAGGATTTTTGCTGTACACACAATTTTATACTTTCTCAAGTCGCTGTTGCTACTTTTGAAAAGAAATATTGTTTGTTGCGCAACAAATTTAAGCAGATTTCACTGTTATGCCAATAACTCGCAGACTATATAACAAAGCTAAGTGGAAATTTTCAGCCACTTGTGCTTGATCTCATCAGTTAACGCTGGTAGAAACCAAGCATTTTAACATTTATGAAAAACAAGTTCTGGAATGCCTTCTTTCGATTTCTTTTTTAGTGTGATGCAACAGTAAAAACTAGTTGTTATATTCTACTTCTTATAGTTGCTTAAAATTTTAAACACTTTTGGAAAGCAGCAAGTACAAAGAGATTTAGGGAAAAAACGAAATAGTCTGCTTTAATCAATTGTGGAAAGGTCACGGTTGTCTTCATGCTGCAATTGAACTTAACGATTTGCTTCTTGCGTTTTGGTGAATCCTGCAACGATATTTACAATCATTTTTTTTATAAATTCATTCCAATCGTAAGTTCCTTTTCATCTTGACAATAATGTTGTGCATTTTATTTCCTGCTAGTTTAGGTATTGACTTAACAACATTTCTGCAACAAACACCAAGGTGCATCAAAAGTACAGCTGCCTTTATTTACTGAAGGTATTCACTGACGTTAATGTTGAAATCATTTTATGAACGTTTTTTGCAAAAAAAAACAGTTTGAAAATTCAATAAGCTCTTTCAACACTTCTAAACATGCAACTGTTAAAAGTCAATTTTTCTCTAAAATAACAATTGTAAGCCGATAAAAATCTTAAGGAAGTGAAGAGGCGATAAAAGTAGGAAAAACATAATTTCAGATATTTTATTTCTTGACCAGACAGAAACAAACATTTTTTTATCTTTCAGCACGAAATCATAAAATGAATATAACACCAGCTTCAAAGCATTGTTTGAGGTTTGGTTCTTGACACAACGTGCGAAACGTAGTGCTGAGCCAGTTTCGCTTCAACCAACATGAAGACCGCATGAAAACGGTCAACTCAATAATCTGATGACAAGACAAGAGTCGTTTCACAGTTGGTCTGACCTGCAACTCGCCGTGTTGTTGACGCGGATTTGAAAAACTGCAGCAAAAATGAGAAAATCATTAAATTTGATTCGTAGCCTGCCGGTCGTTTGCGGCGACCATCTTGTCTTTGCCATGTGCCAAACATCAACTTCTTCAAGTCTAGTTCGTATCAAGAGAAAGGAATTCCAATTCATTAAAAAAACGTATTTGTTCTGTGATAAGCACATTTAACCAAAAACCGTTTTGTGGAAGCAGAAAAATTAAATAATACCTTGTTTTGAGGTTAAAATGTTGAATTAATGTTAAGGGCAAACTTGCAAAAACACTGTGATGACGGAGTTGTTTCCTGAAGTAACTTGGCATGTATATTTTTACATTTTTCATTTTCTAGAAAAACACGTATGTTTGTATTCAACGGAAATTTAAAAACCTCTTTAACCAAACTGGAGGGCTTTCCAAACTATGATTTCTCGGTTTCAGACAATAAACTGTCATCTGCAAAAGGCAGAGGGCCAAGATTTAATGTTTTTGGTAAATCATTCACATACAAGCCAAACAGCAGGGTCTCTGCAGGTGAATACGGGTGACCTCTAGTGCTACCCCCCGGGTAATTGACCAAATGATGCTAAAGTGTACTGCTGTCTGTCTTGCAAAGAGCTAGAAAAAGGTCTGTAGGGCAAGCCTCTAATTCCATCAAAGTGATCCAACATCAACAGAAGCATATCTGTATTTTGCAAAAAGTTTTCATGCATGTCCTACATAGCTAGATATGTCTTTTAAAAGCCGTACTATTGTTTCGAGATCATATTGTGATGTCCCGTATAGGCGCACAGTCTCACATAAAGTAGTTTTTCAAAGGTTTTGTTCATGGACGAAAGGAGTAATGTAAGTGTATAATTAGTGCAAAGGTCTTTATCCCATCAACATCCTTTCCAGATAATTGGACAACTTCAGCACATTTTAAGCTATAAGGTAGGTGCCCCTAGATACAATAATTGGACATTTGGCCTGAAGTAGGATGAGGATATTGTGCACAATTTAAGTATGTGTGTTCATGTTTTGAAGGATATCATTCATCCTTACAATTCTAAATTTTTACTTTCTAACACGCTGCTGATGACAGTCTCAATTCTCCAGAAGAAATTCATGCAACACAAAAGAGGCATCTGATCCATTGCAATTCACTTCGTGAATTGCAGGCATATGCCTGCAGGGAAGAGATACGCTACTTGCACTACACTTTCTTACCGTCACAAAAAAGTCATTAAACACCTTAGCCATCTTTTTCTGGATGCAAGGGTCTTGTGACTGTATCAATAATTTGTTTGGGTGGGACTGACATAGGCGCACGAGGCAGTTAGGGCGGCAGCTCCCTCAGCTTAAACATTTTTAGGGCAAACTCTGTTTTCAAGACAACCGCAAGTTGCTCAAAAATCTTGAATGATAAAAAATATTTCAATGCACTGAAAAATTTCAGGGCAACTCTGTTTTTCAGGTCAAGCGCAAGTTGCTCAAAAATCCTGAATGATAAAAAATATGTAACAAACAGATGAATAAGCTCTTCTGGTGATTATATTTTATTTTCAGCCAACGTTTCGTCCACCTTTTCAAGTGGGCTTCTTCAGGGCAATGTTTTCAACCACAAAACGTGTAGCATACCAATAACAAGAAACAATGAGTAGTATGACGTACAAAGACAAAAAACGCAAAGCTGGCCAACTCGTTATAAGAATGGTGACAGCATTCATTCATTCAGCGCGCCGTCTTCGACTGACGAAGGTTGACGACCATAGCTCTCCATAGGGTCCTGTCGTTAGCTTTCTTAACACAGTTTACGTAATTATCTTGAGTACACAGTTCAATATCCTTCACCCAATCCCTTCTCTTTCATCCTCTTCCTCTCTTCCCTTCAATGTGTCCTTCCAACAACTCTCTCTGCTTTCCGTTAGCTCTAATTAAATGTCCAAAATATTTTAGTTTCCTGGTTTGAATGTCCAGGAGTAATTTTTCTTTTTCATCGACCATATGTAGGACTTGTTCGTTGGTAATTCTATCCACATAGGATATTTTAAGCATTCTCCTATAGATCCATAGTTCGAAGGCGTTTATTCTGTTTTCCAGGTCCTTGTTCAAAGTCCATGTTTCCGATGCATATAAAAACGTTGATAGTACATAGCATTGAACTAATCGTTTGCGGAGTTTCAAATTTATTCGTCTCGAAGTTAAAACATCCTTCAGCTTTATAAAAGTTTTCCTAGCGATTTCAATTCGGGA
>Ga0210059_1000993_pt1 | contig 40795 bp, 24 predicted proteins | sample Ectturendosymbi2_FD_188042 | JGI IMG/M metagenome (GOLD analysis project Ga0210059, IMG submission 188042) | Ecteinascidia turbinata endosymbiont from Florida, USA - Sample 2 (SPAdes) (version 2) | ecosystem: Host-associated > Tunicates > Ascidians > Unclassified | place: Key West, Florida... | reverse complement strand
TTTGTCAGAAGCTCTCACGACCCCTAGAAAAAAGGCAAACGACCCCAGGTTGAAAACCACTGTTCTAAACGCTGCCAACATTTTCAATGTCCATGCATTTCTTCATGGAATTTGTAAATAAGGCCACAGGTTTGATGTTGTAAATTCCTAAGAGGAAAATGAAAATGAACCTTTGCAGTATTTGGCCGTTTGCACAAATTTCGGATGATTTTTATTATCTTTGTGTTTGGCAATGTGCCAGATATTTTGTTACTGCAATACTGAAGGAGTTAGCTTTAATCACAATCAGTGAAATGTGAGGTCTCGAGTCTCGGTCTCGAACTTCCAGGTCTCGGTCTCGTCTGGAAATTTGAGCCAGTTCTCGGTCTCGGGGGTTACGGTCTCGACTACATCACTGATCACTATACTGTGCAGCAAACAAATTCAGAGGCACTTTTGATCAGTGCCCTCCTGGAGTAAAAAACACTTTATTTCGTGCCTATTGGCAGGGGCGGAGCCAGACCTTTTCATTTGGTGGGGCCACTGGAGGGGCCAGTTTTGCAACAAGGGGAGCTGTCAATGATGTGTGTAGGACTTTCAGAAAGAGACGACCTACTCCAGTGGCATGACGTCACGCGGAAAATTTTGGGAGGGCCAGTAGGGGGGCCAGGCAAAATTTTTTGGGGGTAGTGGCCCTCCTGGCACCCCCCTAGCTCCGCCCCTGCCTATTGCATGCCAATGTATGCTTGCCAAATGTGGAGCAAATACACACAGACCAGTATGAAGCGCTTACGTGCTGCATATAACAATGCCAATCGAATTATGCATTACATACCCAGAAATGTTAGTATTCGGCCACACCAAATTGGCCATTATGTCAGGACCTTTGATGCTGTGCTGAGAAACAATTTATATCGATTTTTTATACGATGCACATCTTCATCCAACTTTTTTGTTCGATCACTTCAAATGTCTGATGCTTTTTACAAAACTTCATTTTTCCTCAATTACTCAGCGCTCCTGTATGATGGAGACCAAATGCTGCAGTTGTTCATGAATTATTTCGGCATTTGCGTCTCATCAGTATTGCTTTTGTGTAGTAAAAAAAATGTGTATACTGTGTGCACACCAAGCATTAAAAATTAAGAAGTGCTGGGAAAGTGTTTTGCCGCTCTCAAGGTTGGACACGTACTAACACCGGTTATGTGATGCACTACTGTATGGATATCCATTTTTTGTGCTCTTTCGAATGACGATACAGCTGTGGTGAGGATAAAGTTATTTGTTCCTCTCAGTGCTGGTCATGTGCAAACACCGTTTCTGTAATCTGCGCTGATGTATAGCTAACCACTTTTTGTGCTCTTGTGTTTGTGATATGGACCGTGAGTCCGCAATAAAATAATATTATTATATTTTATTATTAAGATAGTGTGTCATAAGAAGCCTCTATCCCACGTAGTAAGATAAAGGTACAATTTTAGGATGAAATCAATTGTTATTTGTGGCCCCACCAGCGATAATCCACGATTTATGCGGCTCGTGATAGTAAATAGGTTCCCACACCTGACATAAAAAATGTTTTTCTGGGTGAAAAAATGAAAGGAGGCTGACGGTTTTTGCTGAAGCATAAAAAGAAAATTAATATATTTCTTTCCGCGTGACACCAAAGTTTTAGGAAAAAAATCGTGCGTGCGCTTGCCATGGAATCCAGACTGGAGATTTGGGGGTTCGGGTTTAGGTTTTGCATTTGGTAGTGAATGCGGATGTGCCTTGCATGACGCGGTTGGTATAAAATGCTGGATTTGTCATTCAATCCACGTCGTAGCGTGGCGGATATTTTAAAAGTCTGATGTGACAAAGGTTTTGGGTTCGACTCTCCCCTTGCCGACTTTCCTTGACCTTTTGGTACAGTAGAAGTGGTTGCATTTGCAAATTATTGATATTAAATTGATGGGATCACTTTTTCTTAACTTTTTTCAAACTTTCCAAACTTAGTTTACGGTGTAAGGTTAGCGTTAGGGGTACCGTTAGGGTTAGTGTTAGGTTATCGTCAGTGTTTTGTTAATTGTTAGGTTACTGTCAGCTTAAAGTTAGTGTTGGATTAGGGCTATGGTTAGGGCTTGGTTTTAGGCTTACCTTTTTGCATTTATTACGTTTCTACCAACCCTAACTGCACTCTCCTAGAGCGTTATACTGCCACGTTACAGGTGGCATATTAAAAAGGATTGAAATAAGTAGATCCCATCCACAGGCGTACCTGTAGCCACTGCCTTTGTGTTTAGTTTAGTATGTTTCTACCAAACAAGCCTACTTTGCTACTGCAGTCATCATGTGGGTTGCCTGTAAAAGGCGGAGCTCCGTAAATAGTGTAGCTTGGTTGTGGAGGTTTGATGACGTTAATGGAGTCGTTAACACTGATATTTTGCGTTGAGCAATGAGAAGTAAACGGAAGTAAAAATAATTGCACTACAAAAGGTGATGTTACACTATGGTAAAAAAAGTCTATTTTGAAGTTTGATAATTTTTGGTTATCTGAGTTTCACAACGGTTCGGGGACAAAAAAATAGGCTTCAACAGTTGGGAATTTATAAAACTTTTAACATTGCAAACTTCCATGCATTCCGTGTTTCGGGTAACCGCATATTAAGTTGCAATGATACAAGATTTATCCTTCACTTTTTTTGCTTTTGCAACGCAACTTTTTTCCACTCCGGTTTTGTCATTGAATGACTTGGTTGCTGAGGTCATTCAACCTCAGCAACCAAGCTCCGCCTTTTACAAGCAACCTTGTTACTGTCTTGTTGCAGGTGGCAGTTAAATAAGGCTTCATATAGGATGCGAAGATCAAGCTAAAATTTGGGTGCCCTGTAAAAGACAGATATTTGCCAGTAGTGGATCTTGGTTATGGACATAAAATGACTTAACCGACCGGAGTCGCAAAACACAATAATTTACGCTGAGTAAAATGATATTAAAACAGTAGTAAAAACAATATATGTTGCTAACCTAAGCATTTCTAGGCCTATTAGTATTAGCCACCATTGCTCTCACACCAAGATTATTCCATTCCTGATAACCTCCAGTCAGACCCAAATTTTGGTTTCAACAAATTGTGAAAATGTAAAAAAGTGAAACATTGTGACTTTTCAGCATGACATGTTTGGGGCAAGTTATATTAAGCGCAATGAAAATTATTTTTTTCTGTTATATTTATACCTTTATTTATTGTGTAACAATTTTTTTCCCACTCTGGTTACGTCATCACATATCTGTTAACAATATCTGCCTTGAGAGACATCTGTTCTTTAGATTCAATGTAAACAATGTAACATTGTACCAAAATTTGTGTGGTTTCTGTGTGTCCGTTGCAATCAGGTTGAGAAAAACTTGTTTTTTTTTTCAAAAAAATTCAAACCACCTGTTTTTTTTAGTTTTTTTTTAAAAAATGTTTTTTTTAAAAAAAACGTGTTTTTTTTGGTTTTTTGAAAAGAAACAAGATTTTGTTCTTTTTTCAAAGAAAACAGAAAAACCCCATTCTGAATTGTTTTTATTCCATCATGCAATATCACTATTTTCAGAATTACACAATAACTTGTTATACCTATTATGGCATTCAAAATTGAGGGTAAAGCAATGTACCCCATCTTTGATTTCGGAATGTGTTGTTGGTCAGTTCACTCCTAAATGATAAGGCTTGGCAAGCATGCACACAGCAAACAGAGAAAAACCACTACCACACAAACTCTGCAGTTTCACGTCAAGTTTATGTGCATGGCCTACTACTACTACTAGTTCAGCATCTACAGAGAGTGTATTTTTTCAATATATGATTTGGTATGTTCCAAAATCAGAAAAAGTTTAGATTTAGAGAAGGCAGAAAAATTGGTGAAAACAAAATATACCGGTTGTGCAGAGCTGAAGAAGATAACCATTAGAATGTGCTCAAACTGTTCAATATGTTCTTCTCCATTTGTCAAGTCCTTTAAATTTAGTTGATGTTTGTTTTGTTTGATTGAAAAAACAATTACGGACAACTGTAGAAGTGTCCTGCTTATTTTATTTTTTACTTAGTAGATTTTTCAAAAGAAAAGTAAAGAGTGGGTTTTATTGTTTTTTTTAAGTGGGCTTTTTCAAAAAGCCCGGGTGGTTTTTTTTGGGTCGTTTTTTTTTTACAACAACCCTGGTTGCAATATAAATCAGTTGAAAAGATAGGCAGTGTCTAAACGAGTGTATCTAGTTCTCGCCTTGTTGACCTCTTCAAAATATGTGGTAACTACTTGTATGTCAGTTGCTTCTCAGAGTAAAGGATTAAAGTGTCTATTAATTTTCTTTAACCCTAAGCCCTCAACCTCAACACTAAACCTTGAACACTACACCTAAACCCTAAATGATGATCTTAAACCTAAGAAATTTTTAAGAATGTACAGCAGTAGAATGTTCAAAACTTTCAACATACAACCTTGTGTGAGAATGTCAAAGGTGCCTTGTGCACATCAAAAGAAACCAATACAACCAAGGTGTGACTTGAACCAGCAACCCCTTGCACAGCAGCACTAGTCACTTACCACTCAACCACATTGACAGCATGGTGTGAACCTTTCCATTTTCCAATTCATTTTTAAATCTGACGCAAAATCAGATACGACTACGAGATGCTGTTTTCTAGTCTTTGGAAACCAAAAATCAGATATGGTCGTCTTGACACTACCTAAAAGATATGTTTGTGAAACTGTTGCAGAAGCTAGGCTGCTAAAATGTTGGAAGAAGACTTGGAAGTAGCCATTAAAGTTGTGGTTGTGGGAAATGGTGCAGTGGGAAAATCAAGCATGATACAAAGATATTGTAAAGGCATATTCACCAGCGAATACAAGAAGACAATTGGAGTGGACTTCCTCGAGAAGTTACTAATGTAATAGCAAGAATAAGAAACTTGTTAATCAAGTTGGTGTTACATATCGTAGAAATAGCCTTGAAACTTATGAGATGTGCTTGTGTATAACATGATAGTAAAACATGTGTAATTTTATTTATTGTGCATGGTACACCAGGTTGTGTTATATCAAGTAGGTTATATTATATCAAATAGTTTCTATATTTTCAAAATATTTTCTAAACAATGATCATCATTAAAAGAACGTTCAGTTAAGTTTTGTTATAACTTACTTTCTGTACTCCTTTTGGAGTGTCTTGAGTGATCTGCAGTACCCATTATGATTCCCACTTGCTTGCGCCGTGGGCTACACGGCTGCTTTTTTTGCAGTGAATGCTGCACTGGTGGTGAGTCTACAGCAGCACCACGTGTTAAATATTCCCTTGCACACACCCATCAGCGCCAAGCACGAGGCTGTATAGGCCACAAGTACTGTTTTTCATGTGTTCAGGTATGACCCAACCAGAAATTGAATCTAGTCTACCAGCTTTGGTGACCTGCATTTAAGCAACTAGGCTATTTAGCCAGTAAGCCCAGTTGGCAGACCACTCGTGACACACCAAAAGGAGAACAGAACCAAGTATAAACTGAATCGTAGAAGAACATTGTTTGTTTTTATTTACATCCTATACTAAGAATGTTTGCTCACATATATAAGTGCTCCCAAACAAGCTGAACATTTTTTCAATGTTGTAATTCAATACTGGAATATTGAATATTGGAAATATTGAATTATAGAGGTATATATAAAAATGTATAAAATAGAGGTATACCACTAATTTTAATAAACAGCTGCTTGTCAAATCGTAAGCAGTCCATTTTGTTCAAAATACAACATGTAAAATTAGTCTTGATCTATTGTTTTATATTATTTATGCAAATGACCTTCCCAAATGTTCTTCATTCAGTACTGAACTATGCTGATGACACAAGTTCATGTTTAGCACCATGGGCAACAAAAGGATTTTTTCCAGGGTAGCCAAAAGCTTTTTTCAATGGGGGCGAAAGTGGTGAAATTGGATTTTACTCACTCAAAACCAAAAACATAACCTTTTTGTTAAAAATTTCATAGGAAAATGTCACATTGCAAAATCAACCCTCTTGCCCCTCCCTTTCCAATGCCCATGTTTAGCACTTAAACGATTTAAAGCAATAAAACTTACTGTAAATAATGAGTTAATAAAAGCAGGTGAATGGATACTTCTAAATAAATTATAAATAAATGATACCAAATGTATGTATTTTCTATTGAGAAAATCAATCATTGAAGCTGAAGAAGAAAAAAAGAATTTTAAAATTTACATTGATAATATCGTGGCACAATGGAAAACATCTCTAAAATACTTGGTGTTTTGTTACATGCATCTCTTAATTGGGATTCCCATGTGAAATACTTAAAACCAAACCATGTTTGCTTCAAATACGATATATATAGAATTCAAAACTTTGCACCAGTTAATACATTAAGAATAATCTATCATTGTTTTGTTAATTTTTGTGAGGGCAATTGGTGGCAAGCCGAAGCCTGCATTGTGCTTCTTCCTGGGGCGGTTGAGGTGAACGCTCTTGCCCAAGGAGCGCTACAGCAATTCACTCAGTGGCTGTGGATCGAACACCCAATCTTTTAATTAAGAGGCAGACATTTTACCACTGAGCTATTGCCACCCCATCATTGTTTTATTTATGGTCATCTCCGACATTGTGTTGTATCCTATCCAGGGGGTCTGTTTAGCTGTCGTGACAGGTTCCTTGCACTACATGTACTCAACATTAAAGCCAAGAAAATATCAAACGCTGTCATGGCAGGTCTCTAATGCAGATGGTTTGGAACAGGCAACAGCATTTCCCTTCTAATGTTGCATAATAGTATTGTGAAATGACAACACGCGTGCCTTGTCTTAATAGTGCCTGAGCAATGACATGAAACAATCCACGTTTTGAACACTCTAAATTGATATTGTATCACATGCACGTGTTTCAGAATCTCCAACTCTGTCAGTGCCAGTTTCAATACAAGCAAAGCTGTCAGAAGCTCATGCACTGCCATGCCATGTACATGCAGAGCTGTTGTGTAATATTCACTTCATGGCGAGAGGACACAGTCTCCAATTGTGTTGCGATCATTTTGTTTTGCAGTTTCAGCCTAAATTTTATCGACTGTTTACACCTACTACTAGGTTATGACAAATTAAACAAGTTTAGGCCTTTCTCAGGGTCATATCATGCAACACAGGTTGGTTTCCACTGAAGCCATATTTTTACAAGGAATTATATTTGTAAGGCGCGACAGCTAGTTTCGGAAATTGTGGTTGCATTATCTCAACAAAATATCAATCAAGCATTGTATTTCGAAAATAGCCTTTTCTCAATTGAGCAGGTGACCATGTTGTCTGCTGCGCAAGAAGTCTTATATTGATTTCAAGTACCGCATTTATTCGAGTATAACGCGCAAAATTTTGTACGGAATTTTAATCAAAAATTAAGGGTGTGCGTTATACATGAGTTTTTTCATCAGCACGCTTTACTTTTATTTCTTTTTTTCTCTTTCATAATCTTTCTGCAGCCTGATGATGAATCCGTTTTAAATTGTAAATTTCATTTGGGAATTGTGCTTATACTGGCAGTTTGCTTTACCAGTGTACCGTATGTTATCAATAAATGTTTTGTTACAGCCACATGTCTTCAACAGCAGTTTTTACTTTCTATCTTTAGTCAGAGCTAAGAAAAAAGGAAAAAAAATTATACTAATTTTTCATTCAAAAATTAAGGGTGTGCGTTATATACGAGTGCGTGTTATATTCAAATAAATACGGTAATTCACTTTTACATTACAATGCAAAATCATCAGCAATTGCAACTCAATTGTTCTTCTCCGCAGTGATTTCACAAGTATAACACTGTCATCTTGATAGAGAGTGCTCCACAGATGCATTTTTGCAGCTGATTGTCAGCATCGATTTTACAAGTGTATGTGCATATGGATAAACAGCTCTCATTGCTGTATAGCTGATTTTTGCTGAATGTTTGACAAGCTAAGTATCTTTTCAGCACCATGTTTGTAGGAACAAATATGATTGTGATGTAATAAATGTGCTGTGAACAAAAGCAGTGATAACTTGAAAGTCTTTCCTTCTGTGTTTTAACAATGAGATCAATACCATTATCTAAATAGCTAGTTGTGCTAGGCTACTAGCCAAGTTTTGATTGGGTTTTAGGTAGAGGTCAACCGATAAGGTTTTTTGGGGCTGATACCAATATTTTTATTTTTCATTGCTGATAACCAATGCCAATATTTTGCAACACACAGTTGAAAGACAAAACTTCAGTGCGATGAAGAAGTGTATAACATTTAATTCTGTGTTAGCATGGCTTACTAAGACAGTCAATCACCACGGCACACAAGCTACCCTGATTTGTTCACAGGCAGTGATTTGCTTACCGCGTATGCAAAATTTTGTGTGAATGAGTGAATGTTATGTCATTGAGCGGTTTATTGCCCCAGGAGGATTGCAGAACGGTCTGAATATTGCGCACTACTTGATGCAGTCAGAGGGCTGCATATTGTAAGGAGCAGTACAGAGAATTTGCATTAATCAATCAGAGACAAAGTAGCAACTTGGGTTTCCGAACACTCAGTGCAGAAAACTAGCGTAGTGGCTTTTATGAGCAGATATTACCGATATACTGTATATCAAAAGAATTTTGCCAAAATGATACATTGGCAACGTCGCGAAATTCATTGACCGATTTCTAGTCTCAAGAGAAAATGTGGTTTTGTTTTGAAAAGTGATATCAAAAGCTGCTCTTCAAAAGATGGTTCAACACAATGAAAATTGAAATAGTTTAGAAAGTTTTTCATGTGGTAAATTCTCTGAAAGTTAGAACAAATTTTTTCCCTGCTTTATAGTACATAACAGGTTTGACTTTTCATAACGAATTTCATTGTGTAATTGCCTCTGTCAGTTTCATGTCATCTGTTACATGGTGCTTGTCCATGTAAACTACTCGTTTGTAATTTTTTGTTTTGATGCTTTCTTGTTGATATTTGTTTTTCTCATCATCGGTGCATAAATTTTATTGACTGTGCTATGTTTTCTCTGATCTGTATAATGTCTATGTGCATATTAATTGTATACATTGAAGATCAAATTTGTTGCTTGGTGTATCCATTGCGTGGTCTTGAATATTTACTTACACAGTTAGCTACTAATAGTTGCTTAGTCATAATGGCCACCAAGGTACTTCTCAAACCTTTAGGGACACATTGACAAGTATTCCTGGGATTTTTCAGTGTCCCAGCCCCACTGTTTATTTTTGGTGATATTGTTGTGTATTTATGATATTTTGACTAGCAGCAGAATTTGAATACAATATGCCAAACTAGTTATCTACCTGCATCTGTTAGGTTAATCCAGTGTTTTCCAACCATTTTAGGCTTTGGCGCCCTACAGAAGACAAATATAATTTGCGGCACCCAGTAACAAACCCATAGCAATTTGCTTTAAGGTTTGATGACATTTTGAAAATAGTATTTTTAATGATACTGTATATATTTGAAAAACACATAGCTTGCAGCAACCCTGAGTATCATAAATGGCATGACACCCCAGTTGGGAACCACTGGGTTAATGCATAAGACTATCCTTAGCAAGGGTAGCAAACATGGTCAACAAAATTAAAGACTCAGTAATGAATAATTTAATAAGTTTGGTAAAAGTTGCTAGTATAGGTTAAACATGAAGCACTGGTATTGGTTTCTGTTGTTGAAGGAGTTGGCATGTAAATCGTCAAAACATATTTTGGATAAAAGACTATTTATATTTGAAAACAGTCTCTGCTGTGCTGAAATAATTCTTTATGTAATGACTTTATTTGATAATGTTGTTGCAACCCTGGGTAGGCGCAGAGTTGAATGCATGAATGCACCACCAGCGGATGTGCACTAAGAATAGCACCTATATGTAAGTGGTACGAACAAGCAATAAAGGAGTGATCTTGTCAGGTGATCTCTATTGTTGCTTGCTGCCACATTGTGTTTCCTTTATATGAAAACACAAAGCTTAACTTTTGTTTTTTAGATGAAACCTGTTTTGCAGATAATATTCTCGTAAGATCTGAACAGATGGGGTAGAAGTAGGAATTTGTAGTCTTGTGTTTTTGTCCACATCAATGCACTAGTTTCAGGAAAAAGAAGTAGCCCAAAATTGAGGAAAAAAGAAGTAGCCCAAAGTATTGGTTTTGGGGAAAAAGAACTAGGTCATTCATAGGGTGAAGTTGTGAATTTTTGTTAATATGGTCATGTAGAGACATGTTTTGCCAACATTACAGAAAAGATTCTGAAACCTGTTTAAAATTTTTGGTCACGGATGAATCAAATGTCACTTTCCTAACAATTCTTGTCAATTTTATTATTTCTGGAATAAATTTGTTCTGAACATATTTGAAAACTTGGCATGAGCAGTGATAACATAAATGAAATGCAAAAACTGTTATTGGTGGTGTAAGTCTGTTTGGTCTCATTTATTCAAGTTCCTGTTTTGAAAAACCTGAAAAGTACAACATAAAACTTGTCTAACTTTTATTTTTCACTTTTGCTAGGAGATACATTCCCTATGAAAATTTGGGTCTATTAACAAAAGACTCTTTGGCTTTGTATAATTCACATGCAACTTCATTCGTTGACCTCAATGGTTTCTGTCTTTCTGACTTAGTTTTAACAACTAACTGCATTAGAGATTGATTTGTAAAGACTGGAATATATTTTGTTTGTGTTCAAAAATTGTTGCCTCAATGTGAATTTTTCGAGTCTGTCCAATGTCTTTGCATCGAAAATTGTTGGTTTGGTTGTCTGTTACAAACAAAATTATTTTGAGGCATTTGCTCCATTTATGCACTGCTTGTCTTCACTATAATAGCAAACTCTTTCAAATATATAAACATCAGTTGTAGTGGCATTTTTGTTGTTTTTACTACCATATTCAGGTTTTATATAAACAGCCTAATATTGGTCATGATGTTGCAGGTTAAATGACAGTGATGTTCGACTTATGTTATGGGACACTGCTGGACAAGAAGAGTTTGATGCAATCACGAAAGCATATTACAGAGGTAAAGTGAACTTGATATATACAGTTTGGTGGTTTTATTTTGATTGGCTAAACAAAGCTTCAGTGTATTACGTACTTTGAAACAATTGCATTGCTTTCTTTCATTTACTAACAGTTTGGTTATTGGTAGAAAATTTTGCATTATTGTGTGGTCTCAGTGAAAGTGATTGCCAGAAAAAACTTTAGAACACAAAATCTGTAGTGCTAAAACGCTTAAGATTAAAAATAACAGTCAATGCAAATGACTAAGCTCTCTCTTAGACCTTCTTGACTCTTATCGTTTTCACCATTCTCAAGTCGTTCTCTTAAACCAGAGTCATTTCGACCCTAAATGAACTAGCTATGGTGTTCCTCAAGGTTGTGTTTTGGGCTCTCTGTTGTTTTTAAGAGTGAAAAAAACCATAGTGCAACCTTCAGTTTTCAAGTCTCATTAAAAATGTAGCCATCCTGTGTGTTTTGAACAACTGTTGCTGGTTTCTGCAGGTGCTCAAGCTTGCGTCCTAGCATTTTCCACCACTGATCGTGACTCATTTGAAGCAATTGAAAAATGGAAAACAAAAGTGGAAGAAGAAGTTGGACCAAATATTCCATTGGTGTTAGTCCAAAACAAGATTGACTTACTTGATGATGCAGTTGTACAGCAGTAAGTATTTATGCTATTTTCCTTTTACATGTGATTACTGTTATGCTACTGTAAATGTGTCTAAGGCGTAACTTGCAAAATGCAGTTTCAGTAGTACATTGAAGATCATAATAAACAGGCAGTTGGTTTTCCAAACATTGCTTTGGTGGTCAACAAAGATCTGATAGCAGTTATAACAAAATACTTGATTGTAAACCGACTTTAAACAGTAAAACCTGTTTATTATAATTTTGTGATTTATTTGCTGGAAAGCAAAATTGTTTTAGGCACAATATACATGATAAACTTGCTTGTAGTTCATCAAAATTGTACTGCTGGAGCTAAGTCATTACCTTCTATCCATGTCCTTCAGAACAATCACATGCAGATAGTTTTCACAAGTTAATTTTTTTATACAGTACCTTATGTTGAAATATTGCTGTCCTTCATTTCCATTATGTTTTACCACCAAAGTTGCTTGTAAGACCTGTAAGTTAACCACAGAACATGTACAAGTCGGCACTAAAACATAATTTTAGAGAAACTACATTGTGTGGCAAGTTCATGAGGAGTTTTGGCGATGGGTGTTGCCAGTTGACTAGTACAGGGTGACCTAAAAAAAAACAGAACCAATAAAAATTGTACTAAATCCTACAAAGATTCAGTAAACTTGAAGACAAGCACTTAGCAGGCTTTAAACTTCATTCTGTGTACAATCAGTCTCCAAAGTTTCAGTCATTGAATTCCTTTCACATAAAAGTCTTGTTCTTTCCAAAATAGGCTCCAAATGGCCTTTTTTTAGCAGCACCGGCCGACCAAATCCTGTGCAGCATCAATGTTTCTTTGCGTCCTAGCACTCACCATCTGACAAGAATAAGTATCCCTCAGACATTTTGAATTAAGAGTTTGCGCAGTCCCATCCTCTCAACTTCTGAATCCAGTCAAAAATTCTGCTTTTTGGTGGAGCACGACAATACTGAAAATTTCCCCGAAAATTTACTTGCACTACTTTGTATGAATTGTTAGCGAAATAAGCCTCCACGCGAAATGCCTTCTCTTTAGTTGACCAAGGCATGGTGGGAAAAACTGTTGTTACAATGTTTCATGCACCGAGTCTACTACTACAACCAGAAAAAGGAAAGAAGAATAATTAAAATTAAAAATTTATTCAAAGATTTGTGGGTTCTGTTTTGGGAGCACCCTGTATTTGGGGTATATCTTTCTCATAATGGAACATAATCATTAGACAAATGTGTCATATTCACATTTGTGACAAACTGGTTCTCTACTAAGACTGTTATGAATCCCCAAGTTCTTGCTTTCCGTTGGGATAGAGTGTTTAGAATTTTGTTTGTAACAAGACTTAAAAAAAGCTCTAGGTTTGTATGCTTTCTTCTTTTCGCAGTGGTTCAAACTTACACATACTGATATTCAAGAACTAGTCTCCGCAAAGGAGATGGATTTGAATCTATCAGCAAATTTCACATAACACGACCATCCTCAGTACAAAATCTTATTTTGTAATTTATTCAAATAGATTAAATTCGGTTTATTTACCACTCTGAAGAATGTTCCATTTGCATAAAGTTTTAGGACTGAGGATACATAATTTAATTTATTTATTTGCTTGTGAGCAGCCACGAAGTCCATAGTGTAAGCACACGCACTCTGCATAACGCAGGTCGATAAAAACAGACAAAATTGAACGTTTTACAAGACATTCGAGTAGGCGTAATCACAGAGTTACAGACACTTTGCAACAGCGTTGAAGGCAGAACTACAGGGTTACAGACATATTCTTAACACTATTGTTAGCTAACACGCAACACTACTGCATATTAGGGCGCCAATCCCTAAACTTGTCGAGTCCAGGTAAAATGCAAGTGCCTGTGACATGACGCGCCATCAATCAAACACACTGCAATGTTCGAGCACTCATTCACAAAGTAAAAGTGTTACGTGAAACTGATTTCCTATTTTAAAAAATTGCTGATGGATTCAAACCCATCACTTTTGTGGAGACTAGTTAGAAGACTTGACTAGGGTGACAATCATGAAAGTTTTATTTCTGGTTGGTCAGCTTAATAAGGTGGTTCTTCTTCACAACTAATTTTCATCTGGCATTAACACATGTTATCTAGTTTTTGGCAATTTTAGGGAATGTCCAGTAATAGTGAGCAATTGCGTTCTTGTCTGTCGTGATGCGGAATTGTTAGTGGGCTGTTGCTGCTATTCTTATACCCTAAGTTTGATGTGCTACTACACTAACTTGAGATTTTGTTAAGGAAATCTAGGACTTATTTTAGTTAAGCACTACTCCTAGATATTTTGTGTATAAGTTCTACAGATGTTACTTACTATGTGCATCTTTTTCAGTTTTTATTTCGCCAAGAATGTTTTAGTTATTTTGAAACACACTGGATGAATTAAAAATTGCTGTAAAGAATGTTGAAACCAGAAGGATAGAAAACATCCTCAAATATTTCAGTTTGCACTTGAGCCATGATCAGTCAGAAAATGTTAGAGTTGTGTTTTCTCGAACTTTCCTTGTACACGTTTGGCGCAAATGCCGCGGCGCTGATTGTTTCTGCCGGCAAATGATATATTCCACGCCGCGCGTTGATTTGTTTTGCGCGCTCTGTGCCTCGTGGTCGGCCGCTAAACACTGTCGCCTTTGCTGGTGACTGATTCTATTTCGATACGCGCTCTGCAGCTCTACATTACTGTAATCAAGCCGTAAGCGGAACTCTCTGCCTTGTTTGCCGTTATCTTCTCCGAATAAAGTACAGTGCATTTTGTACAAGGTGCTCTGAGTTTTGAAACTCTGTCAGGGAAAAACACAACAGAAAATATATTGAACGCAGAGTGTATGCTCAAACATAGACCACAATTATCTTACAGTGAACTACTATCAAAGACTAAGCAATACAAAAGACTAAGTGTACATAGAACTGTGGTTGAATGTTGAAATTATAGCAAATAACATCAATTTTTTTCATAAAAATTTTGAAAGATCTGCACATTGCTTAAGTAAGGCTGGTGCAACTTTGCCAAACCAATGTTTTTAGAAGATATTGATCTACAGTTTAAACTGATCCTGCTTGATTTCTTTTCACATCACGATGAAGCCAGGTTTGTTTCTTAGCATACTGAACATGTATGCGTAAGGCATCCTTTTGCCATTGTGAACAGAGTGCAAATAGTTTAACATTGAAGAAAGTATGTGATGATCGTTGAAGTTTCAATGACCTAAATTAGTGGGTCTCTTAATCAGTGTTCTACGGCGCCAAGGGGTTTTAGTTAGCAAGGCCTGAAATAATCTTTGACTTATTTCACAACAAGAGAAGAGAGAAACACAGTAAAAAAGACAAATTGGCAAAAGCAATTCGCGTAACAAAACAACGAACATAATGAATATAAGGAGATACACATGCACACATACGAAAGAAAAGTAAACAATCAAAGCTGGTAATGTCCATCTAAAAATGTGGGTGTTTACACAAAAACAAGGACGTCTGCTTAAATAGGGGCAAAGATGGGTCTTTAGGTAAATGTGGATACCCGCATAGAAATATTTTGGTTATCTTTTGGTATTCCAAGTACTTAAATGTGAGATGACACCTTCGTCCGTTCTAGGTGGACCTCTCATATCCTTCACCTTAGGAGCTGAGGTGAGGGGTAGAGAATTGAAGGAATATATGACATTCAGTCTTTACAGCACCAAATTGGCACATTCGATTTTAGTGGCCATCGATTTGGGATACACTGTGAACACGTGTATATATATATATATATATATATATATATATATATGTATGTATGTTAAGCATAAAATTCCAAGTAATCTTAAAATAAACGACGTTTTCGCAATCCATATGTGACATCATCGAACACGTGTTCAATTTGTTCCATTTGAATAAGCTTTTAGACTGAGGATGCGTAGTACGTGAAATAGATTTCCTGTTAAAAAAATTTGCAGGTCGATGCCTTGCTTACCTCATTTGCGGAAATTATTTACTTGAACATTTTCAACGTGTTTCTTTTTTAACAGCGTAAGCTTAAATATCAATGTGTTGACATAACATTTGCGATATTTTGTCGTGTCAGAGAAGAAGCCGATGACCTTGCGAAGAAACTTAAACTGCGTTTCTATCGAACCTCAGTGAAAGAAGACCTGAATATAAATGATGGTAAGGTTAAGTTCCCTTGTGTCATCTTACTATTAAATCCCCTTCTTAAATTTTGCATTTAATTTTGACTTAATTATCGATCAGGCGTAAAACTTAACCTTTGTATCTAAATGAAACAAGATAGATAAAACCTATGCTGGTACACTTTTCTTATTTGAGAGAGTAGCAACTGTTGTATATGCAGCCATAGGTATCATCTTGTGCAAGAGGTGTGCTATGATAAGTTCTGGTTCACAATTTTTCAGGGAAAGTTCAATCTTTTAATGAAAGCCGTTCGCGTTCACAAATCACCAGAAATCTTTTTGTGGTCAAGTTTACTGCAACAGCGTAGTCGTATAGTTCAACACGAAGTAGTTATTTGCTACGATATAGCACAGCAATGCGGTAGTAAACATTGGACATGTTCGTAACTAGGACGCCGAAAAAAAACTTAATTTATGCAATCAAGGTGTCATAAAGTTAAAATAAATAAATGCGGTGTTACCATGCATAAATACATGACAGGGGTTGTAACGTAAAAATATGATATACAAAACAGGCACATGACTGATGAGAAATATAAAAAAACAAAGAAAGTAGAATAATATTCGAGACGATAGATATAAAAACAATAAGTCACATATCAAAACATGGTAAATAAAATCAAACTAATTCATCTTGTCAGAAAAGAGAATCTTTGAACTATTTACAAAAGGTGCCATGGGACAAAGCTTTCAGACGCTGTTCCATTCCTGTCCAGAGTGAACTACCTCTCAAAACAATATTTTTTCCAGAATTTGTAGAAGGCCTTTGTATGAAAGTATTTTGGTTGTCAGCAAATCTGGTTTTGGTAAGAAATTGAACACGATGTATTTATTTTACAGTGTCACTGCCGGTTATCATTTTCCAGATCCAGGGTATGCTGAAAGAAATAGAAAAACTCGATTTGCATTCACTTTTTGGTAATAAAATGGCATGCGCAAGCTGTCATTCGAAGATTGTCATAGCTAACTTCGTAATCTCACAACATCTTTATATACCTCATGCTACGTGTTCTCGTTTATTCATCCCTGCGTACAACTCGCTTTGCTGACAACTCTTGCATGGAGTTTGTTAATTCACAAATCCTTCCAGCAGTGCCAGAATGAGTTGCCGCACAGCAGCATGTCCAAGAATGACTTCTGTGGCGCTAAGATACTTGACGTAAAGTTGCAGCAAAATGATGTATGCAAAAACAAATTGTGCGCCACGTATAAGTGATAAATCCTTATGTTCAAAACGCGTGATCTCACCAAGAAATCCATAAAATAATATTTTCCGCTGCGTCCTGTTAACATTGGATCTTCGTTGCGGGATACGAAAAAGTGACTACGGTAATTGCCTTTTCAGCAACCGTTAACGTCTTCTAATTGCAAGATAGATCTCTGTTGCAAACAGCTGCTTAGCACTTGTGTTTCCAACCCGGGTTTTCCCGAACCCGAAACCGCTTTTTTTGCTATTTCCTACCTAAAAACTGTTTTTTTTATCCGACAACTGGATGTTTGGAAAAATCTGTAAAACCCGTTGTATTCAAAAATATCAAACGATTTGGCTTAGGTTGGCTGCATACAATTCATACTGTTCACTCACGGTTTCGTCAATATTACTTTGTTTCATTACAATAGCGTGTTTTCGAAACAGGTTTTGAAACGTCACATGATTTTCATGCGTCAGCACTATGAGAATCAGTGAGAAACTGTACTTTAGCAATAGCAACCGAAGTAACCTATGCATTTAGTTTTTCTTTGTAATCATTTGCTGAACTAAATTTTTGGTTTTTGTTGTTCTAAAAGTTTGTGTTTAATTTGGTGTGTATTTTGTTATTTTGCAAACTTCAGCTTATTTTGTACATTTGGTTATTCACATTTACATTATTTGGTAGTAGCCCACAGTCTGTTGTAGTAATCGGATGGCTACTGGAGTTTTACTTTGAAGACCGTGTGGCAGAGATGAGCGGACTGTCATATTTTACGATCCAGATACAGTCCTGAATTTTTAAAACTCAGTCCAAGTCCAACCACAGTACAAAATTTTTTAAAAATGTAGGTCCAAGTCCAAATAAAGTCCGAATATTAATAAAAAGCAGTTTTTTCACAAAAAATGCCGCAAACTCTTTTCCAGTAATTCACTCCAAATCTGACCCTGATCTCAAACTTTTGAAATGATTTACAGAGTGGATCGAACCTAAATCACAAAAATCGTAAGTCTGAATCCAGTCCAAGGTTCATCTCGTCCGTATGGTTATTTTTCCGCATCCCTTTGTGGTGTTTCGCACTAGTTTCGATTAAAAAGCGGATAGTGGCTACAGCTGAACATCCCAATTTCAAAGTAATATCGAGTTCATTATTGTTCACAAAATCGCATTTTTGCCAAAACCCAAAAAATCTCTGGTTTGCCCATTATTTTGCTTGGTATCTGAACCTGAGTTTTGAAATTTTGTCCCGAATTAGTGAGCGCTTACAGTGGCATTGCAAAGTTTTTTCGCAGTTCTTTGTAAAGTCGTCCACTTTTCTAGTCTCAGTCTCTATTCTCTACGCTAGAACCTAACTTCCTTACAAAGGGCAAAACCAAATTCAATGGATTGCTTGGCTAGTTCTTGTGACTATCCGCTAAGCTTTTCGTGATACCACCCTCGGTTGGTAGGCCTTTTGCGGCAAAGATTTTTCAATGTTCACCACTCAACCACTACAATGCACTTCTGCGAGATTTATGCTCACGTAACGATTGTGTGACACTGTTCCAGAAAGAAATCAACCATTAATTGCGTTGACCACTAAAGAAAGTCGCAGTGTGATATAATAGCCCTTAGCCTTATTTCTTCACTAACGTTGTATCAGAGCCCTAGCAAAATAATGCAACCTGCATACTGCATAGATTAGCATGCCTCACGTGAAACTGTGCACAACCCTCGATATATGTTCAGGCTTTGTTTTTGAGTGTGACAACTTTCCAATACAGTCGAGGCAGACCGAGTTATATTCAGTACTTTGCGGCTGCTGGGCTCAGCTGGTCTGATATTTGCAGCAAGTGGACAAAACTTTACAAAGCTCCCGAGTCGTTTTTGCTCTGGCCACGATTTTATTTTTTTGCTCGATATATCAGTCACTATCGCAAACATTTGCTGAGTTTCTGTTGCGCTACTTAACATAGTTCTCCAATACAAATCCAATTCTGTTTGTTTGAGTTTGTCTTGTCTTCAGTGGCATGCTGAGGGGGGGCGGGGCGAACGGGGTGACGGCCTCTGGCATCCAAAGAGTGAAATTACGAAAATAAAAATGCTGTAACTAGATGATTTTTCCTATTGTAAGACTACTAAAACATGCTGCATAGATTAAATTTTTCGAAACTTGTTTTTTTTTGTCAGCATTAGTTTTTACGTATTCAAATGCCAGTAATTCTCAGATTCTTCAATGCAGGACGTATACTCTAGGTGTGCGGCGCACACCCAATCAAACTGATAGTGGCGTGACTTTTTCCAGATCGTGCGATCAAGGGAAAATCACAAAAAAGCTTCCTACGTAATCATGGACGTTCAATTAATTTTCTGAGCTAAATTTCAAAACTGTCCTATTTCAGTTTGCATGATTTAGCTGACTTTTTGATGCATCACTAGTTCCTCGTTTCGTTTTTTTGATGTGGCAAACCTAGGTGTGCGTTAATACAGCCGCACACCTGTGCCTGCAATTTGTGCATCATTTCGAGCTTCGTCATTGGAAGTTCAGGCGGATTGATCATAACGGCTTACACAAGCCCGTATCTGTTCTCTCCCACCAGTAGTTGTACATATGATAGCCACATAATAAAAAACGAAAGTTTTCTTGCGTACTTTATGGCCCATTTTCAATTCTTGTGTAGTTTAGCAACTTTCAAACTATCAAGCCTGGATGTCCGCCATCCCAACCGCATACCTTCTTACTCAACTGCTATTCGGCAAGACATTCGCGCAGCCTGTTGTTTTTGTAGTTGTAAAATGCACTGATGTAGCAATGAGTGTATTCTACTTCCTTGTTTTAACGCGTTGCCGGATATATTTGCAGTTATGAACTGCTCTGTCCTAACGTTGCCGTTGAGTGCTGTGTTTTGCTCCGGTCTCGTAACTGGGAACGCTGATAAACGAGTAAGAAGAGTGCGAGTAGAATACACATTGGTTTGCAAACATGAATGTGACGTCATATTGTGACCTCACAAACTGCGTATGTCAGTAAAAACAACCACCATACGCTACTGCTCAGTACTACAATTTGGTGGGGTGGCATATACAATCAAGCAGTCACCCAGGGCATCATCAGACCTCTGCACGCCACTGCTTGTCCTGCTCAGTAATCGGAAGCTTCAGTTGAAAATTTTTGTTTTGCCGGTATATCAATGCTGATTAGTGAATGCAGCGCTCATGCTCGACAAATCAGGCAACTAGCTCGTGAAATACAGGGTGCTTCAAGACATTTGTTACTTACGATTATGCAATCTATTGAGCTGACCAATTTTTATTCACATCATGTCAATTTTTAAAGGAATGTTTACAAATAACTCTAAATATCATGTGTCATGCAGTTATATTTTCTTTTCGGGTATAGAAATGGTATTCACTTCAATAGGAAAGGCGTTTTGTGCAGTTAAGAGTATCCTCGAACACAGTTGAACAAAAGTGTGCAGTGTGTCTTTGTACAACGATTCCGTAAAAAACACCAGCTGCATTGCAGACTTAAGAGATGACGCAAAAACTACAAAGATAAATCAGGCCCCAGCCTTGCGGCAAACTTGTGAAGAATCTACCTGCTTGGTTCTGTTCATACTTTTGCGATGATTCGAACTTGAACATATTTATCTTTCTATTGAAAGCCACAGGAGTGAGCAATTGAATCCATCTGCAACTGTTTTTTTTTTCGCTGAGAAATTTCGGTCATTTTTTGCTGAGACATTTCGGTCATTTGTCTCACAGTTGTATCAAAACTTGCCGTAACAGTGTTCATTAGCGTATATTTTCAGACATTGTGACCGAAATGACCTAATGATTTTCGGTCAATTCAAAAACATTTCAATCTATGACCGAAAGAAAACCAGATCTGCTATTTATTTCATAGGGAAACTAGTTTCGTATATTTAAATACATCTTCAGTCCTGCAAAGGCAGTAAGAACAACTTACTACCGAAATGTTGACGCTAAAACAAGAGTAGGAAAAAACACGCGGAACTGCGGCTTGGAACAAGAAGCAAGCTACACGAAAAGCAAGTTTAAATACACGGAAGTATTTCCTTATGAAATAAATTGCAGATGGATTCACTTGCGTCACTCCTGTGGCTTAAAATAAAAAATTCAAAGATAAGGATGTTTGTGTTGGGCCAAAGGATCAAGATGACCACCAGTATCTTGTGAAATCGTTAAAAAATCCACAGACGTTTGGATTACTCACTCAGTTTTTTATGAATAAACCTGGTATACTAAACATTAAACCTATGTAATTCCATACTCCTAAAATTTTTAGTTACTACAACTAAAATGATAACAATACTATTTAGAATACCCTGTGTGTTGTTTCTGAAACAGTAAACTTGCGAAAGCGTTAAGATAAAGAGTATATGCAATTCTTGGTGCGTGAGAATGTTTAGTGTGTACGTATGTATGACCTGTGCGCCAGCATTTTGCCATTGACTCTGTACAAACAGCATGTGCATCACAACAAAAACCATGATGGTTTTCATTTTGGTAATTTTTTCCTCAACGAAGAAAATGCTTGTTGTTTTCAGGTGTTTAGTGCCTTTGTGTTAATTGCTCATCACAATATTTTTTAGTTTTCAAATACCTAGCAGAGAAACACATGCAAAAATTGAAGCAAGAAAGCGAGCTTGAGATGGACACTCCCACCCCTGCAAGACCGATAGGAGGCAAGTCGAATGTCAGCTTGCGCTTCAACTACTGTAATTACATGGCGATGGCGCATTTCATTGTGGCTGTGCTTCGATTGTTTTTTTGTGAGTCATCGTCAAGATTATGGCTTTATTGTGGCTTTTAGCGACCCTGGTTGCGAGATGGTCCAGGGTCTCCTGGGTCTGGTAAATGTTTGTAAGGAACTTGGTTTTTATTCGCTGAGACATTTCGGCCATTTGTGCGAATTAGCATAAATCTCTCTGTCGTCTTTAGTTTTCGATCACTTTTTTGACCGAATTGACTTTCGATTAATTTTCTGTTCCCAAGCAAGTGTTAACTTCTCTGCCCTGATTTTTCTCCGTACTTTCCCTTGTAATGAAAGTTAAAAGCAAAAACAAAGGTCATTTCTCTTTTGTCCAGTATATTCCAAACAACTTCAGCGTTAATCCATTTGACGCTCCTGCTGATACAATATGCTCCAAATGCGAAAAGGAGCGCTATGTTTGTTCGGAGAGGGGATAATTGCACCAAATTTCCTCTTCACTCCTGGGACCGCTACTGGTGTGAGGTCGATCCACTTCTTACCACAGATTGCTTGGGATCAACTAACATTTTTCAAAAGTTGATTTATGTTTACATTAAAACCGTGTGTTTTGGTTTTCAATTTAAAACTTGTGTTGTTTTTTTCAGGTTTATTCACTTCAGGTCCAAGCGGAGATTCGTCTTCAGCAAATGCTAAAAGTGAAAAGACGTCATCAAGCGGGAATGAAACCATTAGCATTCAACCAAATAAGTCCCGAGTTTCCTCAAAAACTAAAAATCCGTTTGGTAAATGCAAGTTTTTCTGATAAAAGTCTGGTGCGTTGTTGGTAGTGTACACGTCGCCGGGGTGTCGTCCTCGTCTAAATTTGTTGCAGCGCAACACTCCGCTTGAACACTGCATGCGCTTGGTGCTAACGCCATTGCTAGTGCTTCGACCCTTCGCTTATTTATGTTCGGTTTTCTTAGATTTTCTTGCTAGAGTGCAGCATTCACATGCTTCGTGGCCTCAACAGTAATTCTGCTGACAACTGTTGTGTGGGAATAGCACTTTTTGTGAGTTAGTGTTATGTGATATGCATGCTGTTCCAATGCTCTAACAACCGAATGTGGTTTGTTTAATGTCGTCCCGTAATTAATAAACGCGCAGCATTATGTAAGTTTTTTTCTGCGATATTTATATGTCACCGCGTAACACTTTGATGCGAATCTTATAAAATCGATAAGGTTTTTTCGGGCGTTTGTTGCTACGCAGCCATGCACATTATGCGTTGGTTGCACTATTCTTAAGTCGCCCAGTTTTTAGCTCGTTTAACTAGCCATGGTAGAGCAAAACGTCCGTGTGTTACCACATACAGAATTACCTTTTTCATGTACAACTTTTTACCAATATTTCTTTTTTATTATTTTTTAAGATTGAGTACTAGCTTTTGTTCTGCTCTGTCATCTTTACCCGGAACCTTTTCCTCTTTATGCAATTGAACTGTTTGGTTCTGTGCGGTATTAAGTGCCAGTGAGAAGACTATCTTTGTTATCATATGTACGTTGCACTACATGTAAGTCCGCTCCAGTGATGATGATGAAACTTATTTTTTCGCGTTTTCTGTGTACAACGCTCTGAAATTCCGAAAATATATATCGACCAATTTTCTTCGTTTTGCTGAAGTAATTAAAACAGATGATTAGAGAACATTTCAGATTATTGTTCTTTTCTTCAGCGCATAAAGTACGATGAGCTCGTTTCAAGTGGCTTGCATTTAACGCTAAGGTTGTGTGTTTAGAGAATTCAACACTGTAGGTATAGCTGCTTGTGGAACGAGGATTTCGTCACTTGCCAACGTGAAGGGTAAATTCTTGCAGAAATTGCAAAAAAAGTTACCCCATACCGTCACTTTACGACCAGACAAAAACATTTTAAGAAAATATTGACGAACTGACAAGCAGAAGTTGATTTTCTTCTATTGCATTTGTATGGAGATTGCAAGGCTGTTTTCCAATACCTCAATGAAGTTTTTTTGAAGTGTGAGTAATTTATCAGATTTTATGTGAGTTTTTGATTTCTCGCAAAGACGCAGCTGCTTTGAAGAAAATAATATCGAGTGCTTCCGAGTAAGATGGGAATTTGTTTTGAAAACCCATCATCCGCCATCTGTTGAGAATGCAGCCGTGCCGCTGAAAGCTGATGATATTCATTGCTGAAACGAGAATCAGCCTGAGCGGGCAAGGATGCTTTTGAGTTTCTTTGTGAAATCAAAACAAACTTTCCACCAGGTACTTTTGTGTTGTTAGGTTTGTTCAAATAAATGTACCTTGTTCAAACATAAATTTAATTGAGGAAAGATATTCTGTGTAGCAACGCTAATGCAAGTGATGCTGGTGCGAACCTGTTGTGAAAAGTATCTCTTTATCCTTTGAAAACATACGTGCTCGTTTCATAGCTTCCCACTAAAACTGAAGGCATAAAACGAAAACCCTACCAAACTTTTCTCGGCTTCCCAAAAGGCAAACACAAACGAACTCGTGCGGCAAAAAATAGATTGTAGGTATTTACTAACCAGTTACAAACGCATTGAATTGCGAAATTAGTGCAACTCTCAAAACCCCCACTGGCTTCTCCAACCTGCACTTTTTGTTTGCTGGTGCATGTTGTTTGACATTGAAGAGGAAAGCAGATGTCGGCAAAACTGCTGGGTTCATTTGTAAAACTTATCTGATAAAAGTGCATGCGACGCCAAGTTCTTTCCCGGCCGACGCTCGGACGCCGGACACGTACTATTCGTGATGAAAATAGAAGCTTTTGAACTTCGCCACCGCCTTTGTTCCTTCCGACACCGCATGTTTTTGCAGCTCGCCCGGCAAGATCCTTCTGACAGCATTCTGTATGTCGTTCGCTGTCAGGGTAGATCGATTGGCGCTTTTCATTATGTGCGATGCTTCTGTTGCCAGAATGGTAAACAAATGGTTGATGAGGATGTTCAAACAGTGCATGGCCTGTCTAGTAATGCCCGTGTCGTCGTAGATCTCTCGCAAGATCTTGAACAGGTAGTTGCGGAAATCCTCGAGTTCTTTTGGTGATTTTCCTTTGGATGAGCTGCTTGAGTCGAGCGAAGAAGAGGCGCGTGAAGAATGGCCTAACGGTCGACGGTGTTTCGTCGGAGCCATTGCGACGTTTGACGACTCTCTAAAGCTCTGACAAAAGACGCAAACCATGTTAGTTGTGTCATTTCTGATCCGTTGTTTTGCGAAACACCTCGCGCGAGTTGTATCCACACCGTAAGAATATTTGAATCAGTTTCTAACAAATTCCATTTTGTTGCGAGCCAGTAGCGCGTGTCTACCGAAGCACCGCATTGGTTGAACCAATGTTGACTTATCGATTAATATGTTTGGCTCGAACTCATGGTCCATATCACAAGGCTTAGTAAAAGTGCAAAACACGAAAAAAAGAAAACGAAAATTCAGAAAAGCATCACACGGTAGGTGTTGCTACGCGAAGGCAATCCTGAATAAGAACAAAAAACGCACCAGAAAACTGCAGCATGATCTTCATACAGAAGCGTAACATAATGGGAGAAAAAATACTTGTACAAAACAGACGCACAAGTTATTTGATGATGCACATCGTTGAACGAATGGATACGAATTATTTCTAATCAAAGTACAGTAGAATTTGCCTAATTCTTCACCTCAAGGGGTATTAGAAAAAAGTGACGAGTTAGGCGAACCGACGAATTATGCAAACAGGTGAAAATTATATCATAGAAGCTCGTATACTTTATCATAGTAACTCGTATACATAGTTGAGGTAAAATACAAGTTTATGACGTTATGTTTGAATACAACAATTAATTCCTCTGCTCTATCTGGACTCCTCCATATAATCAAGCACCATTTAAATCTTTTATAAACTTTTCCGCGTTCTCTCAATGGGGAGTCAGGTCGCGCTTCGAACCTCGCGCATAAATTCGATAAACAAATTGCCAGGTGCAACAATTCTCAGATAAAGATCCTTAATTTGTTTGAATTCCCATACGTACTTGCTGCTTAGACATCAGAAGCGAAACTGCAAATGACAAATTAGACGAACAAAACGCTTCTCAGGGATAGAAAGAGGTGACGAATTAATGAACTTAACGAATTAGACGAACAGACAGAAATGTACACAAAAGATAAGGATTCTGCCGGGACCGACGAAAAAGTGACGAATTAAGCGAATTGACGAATTAGACGAGTTCTACTGTATCACAAACATGTTTTGAGCAAATTGGTAACTTGGTGAATATGTAACACTGCAACGACGTTCAGGGCCGGATTAAAGGGTATGGGGGCCCGGGGCAATTTTTATTGTAGGTCCCCTATGACGTATTTCATGACGTCATCGCTTGTAAAAATTATGTTTTTGCTGATTCGCATCGTTCTCGTCTCGTTTGCTTTTTCCGGCAGACGAGAATGTGCTTGTTCAACTGCACATAGAGTTCACGAGTTTATTCTTACTAGGAAAATATATTTCACAGGCTAGAGAGTGACGTGGCAAGAAAAAACATCTACCCGAACAACACTGTCTATGGAAAGGAATCCTTTCTCAGCAAAGAATCAGAGACACTAATATCTTACAGAGTATATATTTCGCCTACGATGTAGGCATCATGAGCTCTTATTCAAATAGAATCTTCTACCCGAACAATAAGCAGAAGCCAGAGTTTACACACAAAAATACCGGAAAAATAACATGTCAATATAGCCAGCCAGACTGAGCGTGAATGGTGCTTCGAAGCTTATTTCGTGTCTTCCACCGACAATTTTAAACGCCACTCCTTACCGTTACTGCTTGAAAGTTTTGCTGGAAAAAAACAATTCATGCGCGGCGTTCTATCTAACTCTGCCAGATCCTTGCACTTTTTCTCCTTAAAAACTTCGCGCTTTTTAGCTCCAGATGGCATGTCACGGGGGTTTTCATAAGAATCACAACAACCGTGTCTCATGTACATAATCAATAATTCAATAGAGAAAATGCATTAATCATGTACGACGTCTAAAGAGTAAAATTTTCATGAACGTTTTAAAAACAATTAGGTTTGTTCAAACTGTAAAGAACTAAGGACAAGAGAGTAAATTTTACAATTTGAATAAAGTTTTTATCGCATTTGCTTAGAAATTATCTTTCCCTTATACTTGAGTCGCCCGAGGAAGAACTGGATTCTAGAAGCTTCGAAGGGCAAGGTGGCTTCCGCTGTAGCAGCGCGGCGGCTGCTACATGCATGGGCGTACGCAAGAGAGGGTTGGAGTTAACCCTCCCCCTTTAGTTTGATATGTTAGAAAAATTTGATTACCTGCGCAAAGGAGATTTATTGTATTCGCATACTTTTTTGCTTGTTAATTTGTCGACTTAATGCAAAAATTGCAGTTGTAAATTGCTCTGACGTGGTGATGAGTGTGTTTTTTACTGCCCTGTTTTAACGCTCAGCCTGATATTTTTGCAGTTATAAACTGCTATGTTGTAGCGTTGAGTTCATTTTCCTCCGATATCGCAACTTTTAGCGCTGATTGTTCATATTCAGTGCAATGACATAAAATAAGGAGAGTGCGTGTGGAAGAATATGCATATTGTGTCAACAAATTTCGCCAAAACGTTGGTTTAGAAACATGAATATGACGTCAAATTGTGACGTCACAAATAGCGCACACCAAACACAAATGACCACCATATGCCACTGAATGAAACCCCCCATGAAAATTTTCTGCATACGCCACAGGCTACATGCGGCGCGCTACGAATAACAACCCCAGTGGCACGAAAGCCAATGGAAGCTTCCTTTGGCCGAGTGCTATGGCGTGCAAGCGAAGCAGCTTCACCGCCACGGTTGTGGCACAAATGTCATGATGTTCGCAGCCAGACAAGTTGAGAAAAGTCGTGAACATGACAACCTCTCTACTGGGGTCTTCCAGTTTTCACAAGGCATACGATAGGCCTACATATGAATTGTGAGAGAATGTGGAAACTCCTACGCCTTCAAAAATACTGCGACTACTTAAAAAATACTCAGTGGGATGCGTTTCTGTCTGCGTTAACGGTCGCAGAAGCAAGTTGTCTTTTGCCTCAACCAGCGAAGTGCGCCAAGGATGCGCGGTACCGCCTTTGCTTAGGGCCGCAACCAGGGGGTGCAAATAGGTCATTTGCGGTCAGCCCGTGGGTGTTCTCCGTGGAAAACAGCATAGATATTGGATATTCAAACTAAATATGCGTAGTGAAGGGAAAGATACCATCAGTTGCCTACAGTAGGCGGAAGACATTGTACCTGTTGCGGACACCGAGGAAGCTCTACGAAAAGTTGGGACTGCTGATCAACCTAAAGAAAACTTTTTTTCATCATGTCGTGCGGCTTCCAATCGAGGGCGGTTAAATTTTTTTCTTTAGCATATCAAAGTGTCTAGATGACGCCCAGTCTTTCCTTGGCTACGTGTTGTTGACCAAACCCTCTTTTCACATTATCTTTACTGTCTTCAGCACAGGAGGGGTTATGATGAACAGAAGGCAGTTGTAGTGGTGTATCACCATTACCAGGGTTGCTGATCAAACACGAAGGATGCTATACACGAAAGTATCTCAGAAGCTGAGGTAACCTATGGCGAAGTGCGGCTTACATTAATTTTTGAACACCGTTTCGTGCGGCTTGCAATTAAGGGCGGATTACAATCGAGTAAATACGGTACCATATGCGAAATTGGTTGTTGGCATGGATTACAACATTTTTTGCAGTTATAGGTTTCTGTAAAATATATTTTTCCAAAGTTTTATGTAATAATATTGTCATCAACAATAATATAGACTCGACATTTTTTCGAACTTATGCGTTTGGTTGGTATCTAATTAATTCAAAGAAAAAGTTTCTTGCTGTCGTTTGCCGAGTTTCACACATATGAATAACACAATCATATCAGTCACTTTTGCATCATTCTATTTCAATCACTTTTTAAGAAAACAGTTTGAAAACCAACGCTGGCCTCCATTAACACCAAGTTTGAATACAACTTGTAAAAAGATCTGAAGTCGATGAGTAAATTTATGAAAAAACGCATATACTAATGGCCTAGGAATGCTTTATCAATAACTACCACCTTCAAGCAAAGGAAAACCTTAATGCGCTTCAGGACAATATTTTTAAAGCGTCCAAATCCGCTGATCACGGATAACTTGTCACCCTGAGAGTAGGTAAAGTGTTGTGTAATATTCCACTTTGTTTAACTTTCAGCTACAGGAAGATTTTCATTACACTTCTACGTAATTCAGGGGTCGGGAACCTTTTTGGCTAAGGAAGCCATGAAACCTACATATTTTTAATTGTAGTCTATTTCCGTTAGATCCATATAATATTTCTCAACACTTAATGCAACTAACTTACTAACTAACGTGTGCATTTTTAAGCAAAATCAACACTTTTAAACAATGGTAAATATCTGAATTTTCTATTTAATAGCATGCTTCTTACTGTTAATGCGACTTCTGGTGCTGCATGGTGTTGCTGATGGCTTTGCAGTCTGGTAGATGGAAAATTACAGAAAAAGTTTCATTCGTAACAATCGTGTTAAGAAAATATCAAGCGAGCCAGATGCCGTCATCAAAGGAGCCACATCTGGCTCGCGAGCCATATGTTCCCGGCCCCTAACGTAATTCATCAGCTAAAAATGCCAAAACGATTGCGTCGCCATTTTAAAACTTATGTTTTGCATTCATCTTGCGATAACTTTGACATTGGTTCTTCACTTCACTATTGACAATGACAATATGTGGCAGCGCAGGTTTGACAAAGGTCATTTAACACGCACTTTTCAAACTCACGTTTTTGTGCAAATCAACAGAACGGCTTTAACGCAAGCTGAAAATAATGTTTTTAAAGAAATTAACGATTGTTTGTTCGATAATACTAAGCATTTTACGACATGGTACTTAGTATTTACTCAGGGCCGTCGTCAGCGGGGGGGACAGTGGTGCCCGGCCTCCCCGTTTGAAATCGGTGCCTCCCCATTTCACGTTTGCCCCCCGGTTGCTGCATACATCCAATACTGTGTTTGAAACATGTGGCCCCCCTTCTGGGTTTTGGCCCCACTGCTGCTAAATCCTGGCGACGGGCCTGCTCCTGTGACAAAACAACGGAAGGCAAAATGGCCTTAAATCGCGAATGCTGTTTTACAAATTATACAAAATCATGGTAAATAAAGTTACTTTTGTAGGTTTTAGGAGGGGCGGCGATCGCCCCCCCTTGGGTCAGCCCCTGAACAAAGGTGATCTAAAACCATGCCAAATTGAATGTGAACAGTAACACAACCATCATTTTATGCCAGAAGTTGGTGACCTACGGTACTTGTTCAACGAGACGAGTAAAATGAAAGATCAACGACTGTTTTTCTACACCCAAAAACTTCACCAAAACAGGACGAAGTTTAAAACCAGTAATTTTTATAAACTCCGAGGTGTTCGGTATCTAACGAAAATAACATTTTCACAGCGAAGAACCAGACACCACGTGATGCCGAAAAAATACTCGGATTTCGCCTATTGAGTACTGAGTAGGCATCCTCAACTCAAATAAAATCATGTGTTTTTAGGAAAACTTTTCGTGGTTTGGTACATTTTTGTCTTCGAAATAGAACTAAGGCCTCCGTGTCCCCGCTGGCTACGCCTGAGAGTGAAGTGAACCTAAGTTTTTTTCCCATCTTTCAACAGCATCCTTACGTGTCCCACATTCTTCACAACTTGATTTGTCCTACATTATACTCTTTATGGCCGGTTGGGTCACCATTATGTGCAAAAGATCATAAGGTTACTTTGTTTCCCTTCAAAAGCGTGCTTTATGCTTTCTCTGGCTCATTCCAACGTATAGGTTGCCCAGGCTGTGGTTATCAACAAAGGAGCAATAAGTATGAAAGCAGATTGACGAGACCTTGCCACTATATAAGCATTACATCTTCCGTTGATTAGACCGACAAAAAATTTTGATGACTGATAAATAACAAAGTTTTCTTGGCTACGCAAAACCGTAGCAAGTTATAAATGAATGATTTGTTTTTAAAATCGCCAAATAGATGAAGCCCAATTATACAGTAGGTAAGAGATTTTTCAGCCCATAACAGCGTACTTCGTTACCCTAGGCCAAAGGTCTCCAAACTTTTTTGTCGGAAAGGCCACACAAGCTACTACAAAACAGTTCGAGGGCAAGACCCCTTACGTAATGTGATTGTTTCGGGATATGTTACATTCTACCAAATCTACAAATGTTTTGCAAATATATTATTTTTCATTATTGATAAAATCGCTTGCGCCCGGATGAAATGGCTTCGCGGGCCGGATTTGACCCGCGGACAGTAGTTTGGAGACACCTGCCTAGGCATTGCAATATTTTTACTGGTCAAAACCAGTTTGCTACTTGTTCTGATGAGCCAATAATGATTAAGTTGCAGTAAAGAAATTTGCTCTTTTTTGTCCACACTTACAAAATACAATAAATCACAATTCTTCAGGATTCAGTGACAAATTAAGCAGTTCTGTTTTCACGGAAATGTTTGGCTAGTAGACAAGGTTCTAGTAAAACTACTGTTTTTATCCCGACCAAGGCTTCGGAGTCGGAATTTTTGCCCCACGCTGACTCAGGAGCCGATTTTCAAAGTTATCTGACTGCGACTCCCAGCGACTCAAAAATTTTCAAATCCGACTACAGGTAAGTTTTTTAAATACCAAACTTGCTTCAACCAAGTCTTCTTCTACTGACATTCGCAAGTTTGTCTTAACGCTAACTTGCGTTGATGGAAGAGCAGCGACAATCTCCGCAACCTCTCGAATTATTAGAGAGTAGCATTGTATGGCCTGGAAAACACACAGTTTTGACGAACGTCCGATTTTTTCCGCTTCATGCAGAGAACGGAAAAAAGCATTTTAGTCTGGCAGTTGTACCCAGAATGCTCTACTGATTCTAAGCGAGTTCTCTTTGATTTTTTCAACTTGTCGAGATGTTGAGTTCATCATCACTGGTGGACGATCGAGACACTGAAGCTAATTCGTCGTTTTCCGACCTTGATATAAACCCAAGTACCTTGAAACCTGATCGCAGAGCCTTCTTTTGCACTGACCTGCCGATTGTCTGTGAGCATTATCCTATACACTGGGGATCGCAATAAACAGCTAGCAAAACGTTTTTCTGTTTTTCTTAAACAAGATTGTTTCTCTCCGCTCCACAGAGTTTTTCATGCTTTCGGCCACAGGGCTTGACTTGTATTGCGACAGTCACTATAACAAATAATTTCATCCTTTAAAACATTGCCCAGAGTTAAATATTCCTGCATCTTTCTAGTTGCCTCAGAAGGTTTATGAAGGAAAACTGCTAAAGCGCTCACTTGATCCCATCGCGCGTCATTCATTGCTTTGCGGATTTGCCATGTCAACCACAATAGACTTTAGTTCAAGAATGCGGTAAAGCTTATGATCCCCAGCGTGCGGCTTGATCAAGAATTGCAGATTTTCCCCACGTTTCTTGACAATGCGCTCTATCTTTGGGCGTTCTGGCAAATAGGTGCAAGTGCAACCGGAACAGAAAGATTACCTCATTTTTGAAAACTTGCAACGATCCATTTCGCAAAGCATCACGTATTGGTCGTTAAAGCGTATGAACACCACATGTGGTGAATCTCGTGGCTCCTAGTAACTTCAAACTAACAAACTTTCTTGCTCGCTTTCACCTGTATCAGAACCAGAACTTACAGTTTTCAGAAACTACATTTTCCTTATTCAGCTTCTTTATAGTACTTATCATGTTCGATGCATTGTCGGTAACGACGCAAAAAAAACTGTTTCTTTTCAATTTCAAAATCTTTTAGAACAGGGGTCACCAACCTTTATGTAACTGAGGGCTACTTCTTGGGTACCGATTAACGCTGAGGGCTACTAGTTTGATACACACTTCTGAAATAAAAATTTAGTTCAATTTACCTTTAATTATGTTATCATTAATGATGTTAATCTATGTGACGATACTCATCATCTTAATACTATTTTCAAACCAGGCCCACGGGCGACCAACATGGTCCTTGCAGGCGACCTGGTGCCCGCGGGCACCATGTTGGTGACCCCTGTTTTATAACATCTGGCACGAGCTTATGTATGAAGTCACTTGCGTGTTCATTTATCGTATCGGTAACTGTCGAGGTTTAAATTTTGACTGTACCGTCTTCACCAAAATTACAGGTGTTTTGGGAAAATAATTTACTCGAATCTTTGGGCATGCATCCAATTTCAAGTGCATAAACTTTCCAGCAAGTTCTTTTCTAAGTGCTGATTTCTGTTACTTTGCTTTTCCGTGCCATGTCGCCGCCCAGACTTTGAAATGCTGATTGATGAAGGTTTGCCATGTTGGAATTGCATTGACTTATAGTTAGTTCTTACTGTTTAGTCCGAGTCTTCGGATTCATTATAAATACTGTATCTACGTGCTTTCTCTTCAGATATTGCTTCAAATTACTGGCCCTTCACGATTGATCTACAGCTGGTTATTTTCATCTCTTTCACCATTGCTGCACCTGCAGCGACAAACGAAATGCTTCCCATCATCAGTAAGAGTAAAATGTTGAAAACAGTGGATTTTTGTCGTTTATACAGGCTTGCAAGAAATGAAAGCACAGTTCGAAGCACAAATCTGTCTCTTTCTCTCTGAAATAAGACACTTGTATCACGCTTGGATGTAGAGAGGAGAGAAATGTGGCAGTATATGCGCTACAATCAGTGCCGGCCCTTAGCCGATTGCTTCCAATCGGGCCCCGCGCTACGCCATGCACTATCCTCGCAAACTTACACTTTCAATCGAAGTTGCTTGAATAGTGCCGGCGCGGGACTCAGTACTTTTAAATGTGGGAACCGTTGCCAACGAAAATCAAAGTTAACTGCGCGGTTTTTATCGCCCTAATCCTCACAATTCGTTGTTTGATCGTAACAATGATAGTTGTTTTTCGGTAACGTGTAGTCAAGTTTTTTCAATCGAAGAGTGCGTTTTGAAACATTTTTTTTCAAAAGCTAAGACAGGGTTTAAGTTTTGAAGCTGTTTTCTGTTGCGGTTATAAGGGTTTCGTGTTTAGCAGGTCAAGTTTCAATAGTTGCTGCAAGATACGGTTCGATAGTTGTTGCTGTTTCAGTAGTTACTGCTAATTGTCTTCTGAAGGTTAATTGTAGTCCGCCACTGCAAATGTGCTCCTTATTCAGACTTATTCAATTTTCCTCTCGTTTGGGCAATATGAGATTGGCGAAAACGTTTGAAATAAACCTAATTTTAATTATGCGCACTGAATAACTATTGCCCGTGTGCAAAAAATAATTGTTTCTTGAAAAACAAACAGAAAATTTCGTTACGATTATTAACAGTTAATCCAATTGCAAAGAAATAGAAGTTACGTTTAAGCGAAGTAAGCCAAATAATGTTGTTGTGGTGAAAGTTGCATCATGAAGTACAGTACTACCGGATCAAGGATTATGGCATCACTCTCAACCAGATGGGCGTCGTAATTTCTGTGATATAGTCTAACAAATTGAAAAAAGTGACAAGGTGGTATGACTTTCCTGAAAGTTTTGAAGCCTTCTAACGTAGGCGTACGGGGACCTTGGGCTTTTGGTGGAACATTTTTCGATTTGCTCGAATTGTTACGCCACTAACACACAATCTTCAACAGGAAAGTTTTGCAGGCCATGATTCTGCAGTTTTGCCTGAACGTTTTTGAATCTTTCCCGAATCTGGGGAAACAATTTCTCCCCCGCCTCGTACACCACTGCTAGCAAAATACTTGCTTGTTTTGAAAATTTTCTGGAAGTTCTATGGATACTGGAAAATCTGCAATTACATTGCATATTTCTTTCATGTTAGAAGAGAGCAATTTTTTAACTTTTCCGGAACATTGAAAACCTGCTCTTATCAGCGGTTTGTGTTCTTTACCGGTGCTTTACAGCAATATGATTTACGTGTAGGAAAAAGAGAGATGTGTTGAACAAGAGTTTAACAGCAGAACTACTGTACCTTAGAAAATCCAGAAAAAGCTCTAGAGGAGTCACACCACAGTGAAAATGCTTCTCGTGCACTTCAAAACACGTCAAATTGTATTTAGTGAGGAAAACGCTCTTGCTAAACAGCCAAGTGTAATGAGTCGGAATGCTAGGGTCTATTTAGGTCAAGGAGGAGGATCACCTACAATCACAACAGAAATTTTCCCCGAAAACGAGAGTGATGGGACACAGCTTTATAAGTTTCACTGCAAGAGTACTGCCAACTAGTGAAGCGGTAGGTCGTTCCTTTCGGATCTCCTCTTTCACATCACCGATTTCTATCAGTATGACTTTATGCTCCTCACAATTTTCTGTACACGCCACTGAGTGGGACCCCGCAAAATTGTTTCCAATCGGGCCCCGCACTTGCTAAGGCCGGCCCTGGCTACAATTATATCGGGCAAGATGAGTAAGAGCACCTCTTTGAGTGCAGTTTCACCAGTGATTACGCCACAGTTTGTACAAAATCAACAAATACATCCGTATAGAACAGAATGATACAGCAAGCTAGGCACTGAACATATAATCGTGTGGAAACATCTAGCGCACAAGAGAAAACCTAGTCTCTCTGTAACATTTAGATGTCCATACCGGCATCGTATTCGTAATGCGTGACGCACAACAGTGACCTTTGGTGAGGCAAGACTTCCAGAGTAATCACGGACTGTCTGGAAGCGAAGCATCAAAATTGCATTGTGCCGCTATAACTAAACATCGCTGCATAGTCAGTTTTAAAGGGTGCTTGAACTGCACTGCCGGAGTCGAAGTAAATTATCTGTTTAAAGCTCCGACTCCGGCAATAAAATATCCAACTTCCAACTACGACTCCAGGTAAAATTGCAAAAAACATCGACTCGGACCAGGGTCGTCACCAGCCTGGAGGCCAGTGGTGCCCGGCCTCTTCATTTCATGTTTGGACCCCCGGTTGCTGCATACACCCATTGTTTTCCTGGCGACGGACCCGACTCGGACGCCCAAGGATTTTTTCCAGGGGGAACAATAGTGGATTATTCCAGGTGGGGCCAAAAATTGTGAATTTCATTTTACCCACTCGAAAATAAGAAAACAAACTTTTTCGCTAAAAAATCCAGGTGCAAGGCCACCTTCCCCTTCTTCCAACGCCCTGCTTTATCGCAAGTCTTTTTTGTCTTGCTTTAAACCAGAGATGGGAAGCCTATTTACTATCAGGGGCCGCATGAATTGTGGAATATCGCTGACGAGCCGCAAAAATTAATTAATTTTCTTCTCAAATTTCTAGCTTTATCTTTCTAAAAAAACAAGTAGAAAGAAAGCTATGTCAAGAAGCAAGAGATATTTCTCTTGGTTTACTGTTCACGTGTCTACTTGTCATAGAGTTTCGTTTTGACGCGATGTTGTGCTCTAAGTTCGGTAACGAAAATTCTGATTCACGCGGGCCGCAGGTTCCTCACTACTGCTTTAAACGATCTTAGTCAGTAGTCACATCTCGCGATTCACTGAACCTTTCACTATCTGAAGTTCTGAAAGTGGGCTAAAGACTCTAAATCAGAGGTGGGTAACCTGCGGCCCACCGACCAAGTGCGGTCGGCATGAATGTTTTATATGGCTCGCATCAGAATTTTTGTTGTATTGCGTTGCGTTGCAACATTGCGTCAAAACGAAGCTCCATGACAAGCAGGTGCTTGCACTGCTTGGATAGTAAGTGAAGAGAAGTCACTCTTCCTCATAGTTAGATAAAGGTAAAAATTTATGTTAAAATTAATTGATTTTGCGGCCCGCCAGCGATAATGCACAATTCATGCGTCATGTGACAGTAAATAGGTTACTCACCCCTGCCCTAAATCTCCAACGAGTCCGAAATACGGGGCATCTTGAACCTGAAGCATAGATCAACCAACTTAATACTATCCAACAACACATCAACGCAAAAAGAATTGGTTTTAGCAGAGTTCACCCATTTGCGAGTTCCACTTGTGCAAGGGGGTGAAATGGTCTCGCACATTTGGCGTTTCCGCTATTCAAAGATATTTGAAAAACACGTATCAGAGTAGAAGCAGCGCTGAATAGTTTAACTGTTTTTAAGCGCTGTTAAATACAAGGGATGTCATCCGTTGAAACAGGGGCGGATCCAGGAGGGGACGATTGCCCCCTTTAAGACCTACGAAACTAACTTTTTTCACCATGATTTTGTACAATTCGGAAAACAGCATTCGTGATATGCGGCTATTCTGACATCTATTGTTTTGTCACAGCAGTGTCGTAAAGCATACTTCATGTCTCTTGCAGGAGTGAACTGGTAATGAGACTTGACCGCCAAATATTGCTGAAATTGCCCTCCCCCTAACCTTACTGGCTGGATCCGCCCTTTGCTTTCAAATCAGGATATACCGAGGATGTCTTTACGTTGAGATGAAAGCATAAAGCAGAGATATAATCACGTAATTAAGGTTAAGGTGGACACTTGTTGCATGTTTTCTTAGAACTTAGAAGTAAAACGTTATAACTTCTCAATAAGTTTATTAGGCAAAATTAATTGTAAGTTTCAAAGTGAAAACTAAATAAGCCATTTTCCTTCTCACTACTGCTCTGCTACTTCACCGTTCACCGTTGGGCAGTATTCTTTTACAGGATTTTGCGATTGCATCCTTGGCGGGAAGCAAAACCTGTTTTCGAAATTTCATAAACAAGCAAAAGTTTCCTGACAAATACATTCTTGCCTCGTTTGTTAACAGAAGCTGCAAAATAGCACTCACCTATCTGACTCAAGCTCAGGATGGCGTTTCGTTTTGCAGTATTCTGCGTATAAGATGAGTCATGTTGCTTTTTGTCTCATTGGGAACTAACTATCGGCTGAGCAATGTGATGTTTGTGACGTATGTCTGATTGTTTGTAATAGTTGAGATTATGCGCTCAGCCTATGATAAAAACAGCTTCATGGTGCTAGGCTTGCCACCAATGTTTCCATTTTAGTCTTTTTAAAACTTTTTTAAACCAAATCTGGTTTATTTTGCAAACGTTTGGTTTATTTTTTTCGATTTGGTTTATACTTTATTAATTTAGTTATTTTTAATTTTCTGCTCTATTTTTTGTTTTTTTTAAAAGATGTTTTACACCAGGTGTCAATGGTTTTCTCTGTAAAAATCTAGCAAGAGCAAGTATTCTTGACCCCTTGAGATGTCATGTAGATGACTTTTTGAATGCAAGACCTTATCTAGGTTATGAAACTGAAAAGGTGATAAAAGAAATGAATTGTTCTGATTCAGATGAGGAATCCATGAGAAAAGCTGTCTCAATTTTACTTCGTTCCTGTTTAATGGAAGTAAGACAGAGTATAGCAACCAATGCAAATACTCTGAAGAAAACGTCATTGATGTCTGCTGAATAGCCTTAAGAAAGTCAAAAAAATCTTAAGTGAGTTACTGGAAGAATTTGGAAAGAATTTTAAGTCACTGGGAAAATTGAACAGCAGTAACAGCATTTGACAATTGTCCGTTGGCAGAATGTTACTGACACAGTAGCATTTTGAAATATGTTTGTATAGAGGTTCCATTGCAGAAAGCCCATACAAAAACTGACTGATTTTGCTCAACACGTCTTGTGCATTTCGCTCTCTAATGCAGATATTGAACAAGCATTCCGTCAGATGAACAGTGTAAATTAAAGTTAAGAAACAGAAATGAGCGCAAAACTGTTAAATGCAATTTTGACTTTTCTTCTGTTTGCACATTCTATGCCAGCTATGTCCAACCCGCGGCCCGCATGCGGCCCATTCGAAGATTTTGCGCGGCCCAGTTTAGGTTTTCACTGAAGTAAAACTATCCTACCTACTGACAACCTGTCCTTATTTTGATAATCTTGAATTTGACGTTTTTGATGTGGGTGGTCCTTAGTGCCGCTTTAGCACTTCTGTTACCATTGTATTTAAGAATCGAAGGTTTTCATTACATTAGCTTAAGCTAAATTTAGTTTGCTAAGATCAAAGTAAGACATTCAATGCGGCCCTCCTTAATATGTCATTCAATGTGCGGCCGTGATTAACATAGTGAAATACTTTTTGGCCCACTAGGCCATTTTGGTTGGACATAGCAGTTCTATGCTTTTCGGCATGAAAGTAGCCTACGCTTTTTTTCTGTTTTGCTTTGTTTTTCTCTTGTACCTCATTAATTAGTTTTTGTAACTTTTTTACTTTTTTCATTATTATTTTTAATTTTTGTATTGCTAAAAATATTCCAACCACACCAAATTCCTTCACTTAAATTCGATCCACTCATCTGTGTACACAGGCATGCGCTTTCACTTGTACATTTTCTTCACCGTGTTCTGCGTTCGTTCGTTTATCGTTTTTTTTTTCATTGTTTATTTGATCTCCAACTGTTGTTTCTCAACACTTGCCAAAAAGTGATAAACGGGGTTGGTTGACTTGATGATCGCCAGTGTCCTTCACCAATCCTATGTGACACAGCACCCTTTTTGTTTACACCAGTGGTTCTTAACCGGGGGGGCGTCCAGCAATTTCCAGGGGGGCGCGTGCCCTTACATGCTTTACAACATGGAAAGTTTTTTAACGGGAATGTGTCCCTTCCAAACGTGGCTTCCTGCAATGTGGCCGTACACCTGCATGATACTAGCTTTCTACAGTACTCCCGCCGTGTTCTGTGATGCGACAATGTATATTTATGACGATTCAACTGCACTTGAGCCACACTTTTGCAGAATGTGAGACTTAAGTTTTTAAATGCGGCTTGGCAGCTGCAGGTCACCATACAATGTCGGCTTCTCGGCCAAAAATAGATAGCAACTTTGCTTTCTGGCCAATTCCAATGGCGACACTCAGCTGCTTAATCTCGAAACCGTGTCTTTGATTTACACTAAGCGGGGCGGACTAGGTGTTGAGTGGATAAAACAAAGAATTTGCAAAAGTTCGCATAAGTCTAAAACGGCTATGTCCAACTCGCGGGCCGCATGCGGCCCAGTCGAAGATTTTGTCGGGCCCATTTAGGTTTTTGCTGTAGTATAAGTATAGCCTGCCCTACGTACTCACTACCTCTCCTTAATTTGATAATCTTGAATTTGACATATTGATGCAGGTGATCCTCAGTGCCAGTTTATCACGTCTGTACCGCGTGCTGAGAGATTTCCATGTCTACTGACTTATTGGCGCATAACTTTTTACTAGTTCTCTAATTTCTACCTTTGTTCCATTGACACTAAACTTTCCTATGAATCACACTTACAGAGTGGTTAAAGGTGTCAAACAGCCGTAACCATTGCAGTTAGGATTCGGATGATTTCCGGCTCTGGTAACATAAAGTAACATAATTTTGGCTCAGTAAGCAATTTCGGTTAGACTTAGCTGGTCTAAAACAAGCCACTGCAGCACATTAAGCATGCGGACTAGAGTGGGAACATGCATATCTGTGAATATCGGCAAATCTTGCGCAATGTCGCTTAGAACAAAGCGTTTTCCATCTAATGCTGCAAATCAATGTTTATATTCGCCAAAAATTGTCAAGTAATCAGTGGCGATTCTAGAATGAAAAAATTGGGTAGCCACTGCAGGGCCAAGAAAAAAGTAGGGGGGGCAACATAAATATCTATCTTGCATGGTGATTTTTCATTGTTTTGAAGATGAAGTTGCTATGATTAACCCTATCAAACCCAACACAGGCTTGTGAATATCATTAAAAAAGGAACTAGCGTTATTAATCACTAGAGACACCTAAATGCCACTGTAGATGCAATCACACACGTGTACTGCTATGTCGAAAATTCTGTTCTAACCATGCAACTTCCACAGCACTGCACATGTAAATCGAAATACCGTTTTCCGTGCACAATTGTGCCAACCTCCCATGAGCGAAAGCAGTTTAGAAAGTGAATACAATTCACATGAAAGCGAAATGGTTCCAACCACGAATTCCATCATGACACAGAGACAAGTAGGCTGTTGATAGCCAACTAGTTTCATCAAAATATTCTTATTACAAAGCACA
>Ga0210059_1000992_pt1 | contig 40798 bp, 25 predicted proteins | sample Ectturendosymbi2_FD_188042 | JGI IMG/M metagenome (GOLD analysis project Ga0210059, IMG submission 188042) | Ecteinascidia turbinata endosymbiont from Florida, USA - Sample 2 (SPAdes) (version 2) | ecosystem: Host-associated > Tunicates > Ascidians > Unclassified | place: Key West, Florida... | reverse complement strand
TCTTTGTTCGTTTAAAACGTTATCACATTTTGCCGCCCTCCAGCAACGTGCCGCCCCTGGATTTATCCACAAGATCCAATGGGTAGCTACGCCACTGGTTGGGAGACGCGCTTACACACATTTAGCCTCTGATTGAATTCGTTGACGCCTGTTGTATCCACACAAGAATGGTCTGCGACTGTTCCGCTGTTACCTGAGCGTCTGGACCAGGTAACATGAAACCTGATAAAAAAAAGCCGAGGAATGTGCCCCTGACAAGTTTATTGGCTAAGATTGACGAGCAGCATCACTAGCCAGGTCCTGATCTACAGCAAAAGCTCGCACCACGAAACACGAGTGCAGTGGTGCCAGATGGTCAACCTGGCATCCATCTGATATGGATGTCACCTAAACCTGTTAAATAACTTCACAAAAAAACTGCTAGTAGATCCTGCTAGAAACCATGTCACAAATTTTTAGCTAAAATCTGCCTAAAATTGTGAAATTCTGCTTAAAAAACTGCTATTTTTGAGGTGTTAAAATGAACTTGTAAGGCTATGTATCAATTTTTGGTCTTGCACTCACTATTAATTGACCGGACACTAGGTCAACGACTTTCTGGCGTAACTGAACCACCTGGAAAAATGATGTGTTGTGGGATAAAATATATTCTGCCAATGTAGTCTTTCAAACCCAATGCGCTCACTAAGCACAGAAGCAAATAATTTAGGTTTCAACAAGCCATGTACTTACTTGTTAATGTGATGCAGTTTATCTGCTTGTAGCAGCTTCGCGGCGTCATTATAGAAATCCCAGTGGTAATAGCAAAGGTATATTTTTGCATCCAAATGATTAAAGGCAGCTAGTTGTGCCTGGTTGTCCTTGTGTTGCCCAATATAAAGCGTCAGAAAGAAGGTAAAAAGATTTTTGATGAAGGTGTAAAAGTTTTCATCTCTAAAAACTGTTGGAACAAGTATTTGACCAGGAATTTGTTACCCGCTTAACCTGCCTAACGGTTTTTAAAATCCTGCTAAAAATGAAATAACTGCAAGATTGATAATTTTACAGCTAACACTACACTGAGAAAAACTTGCTAGATTTAGCAGCAAATCTGCTGAAATGGCAACATGTCACCAAGTCATCGAGTTACAGTAGGCTGCTTGTTCTTATGACGCAATTATATGTTTGAAGCATGTTGGTTGCGTCACAATAAAAACTCGAAATGATGAAGCAGCTTGTCCTTGGCCCTGGTGTTGCCCATTTCAAAGCGTCGTCAAGAAGACAAAGTATTTTTTGATTAACAAGGAGGAAAAGTTAAAAGATTATCACGAAAAACTGCTCATACAATTTTTTTATCAAGAATTTGTTACCTGCTAAACCTGCTAAATGGTTTTCAAAATCCTGCTAGAAAACCTGCTAGCTGCTAGGTTAAAAAATTTCCAGCTAACAGTGAGAAAAACCTGCGAGATCTAGCAGCAAAACAGCTAAAATGGTAACACTGCGACAAGTAAGCTGCTGTAACATGTGCGTCGAAATGACTATCGCTGGGCACGGCACCAAGTCACAACCAAGTTGGACCTCACTCTCTCCAACCAGAGTGTTAGAAGTTGTCGTTACAGGTGCTTCAGTCGAGATTGTTGCTATAATGACGCAGTGGCAGAAATATGTTTCTCAGTAGTCACAACAGAGGAGTAGAACTAGAGGATGAAATTGTGAAGGAACTATGTCGAAACAAAAGTAACAGGCAAGCGGTAAGGTTAACCAGAGCGTAAGCCGTAAACGGCATGTAGTGCCCTGTGATGGATCTAACTCGGTCGATTGTGCCTGCGATATGGACCACGAGTCTGCTATAAATAAAATATTATTATTATTATCAGGGAGGCACCGAGTTTGCTGGAAAACTTTGGGGGGGACAAACTTTGTGCGATATGCATGTTATTGTGCATATCACACAAAGGTACGGTAATATTATTATTATTTGCGTTTCGCTGATGTGACTATATTCACTCAACCGTATTACATTCTTTTTGTAAATGTGGCAAAATGGGAATCAAATTATGAAAATGATATATTCTGGGACCTTGGCCCAAGCACCCCTGCCCACGCCCATGGTGTTATGGTAGTTGCATAGTACTGTGCTGGTACTTGACATGATTGAGCGACGTTTATGTAACACCGATTCGGTTAATTCATATTACCAATACAATTATCAACAATCATGATAATTCAGTTTGCATGGTAAATCTCTACACTGTTTCTACAGGAAATCCAATGATAATGCCAATTTTTCTTAATTATTCTCCGATTTTATGCTGGGGATTTTCAACAGTAATGTAACCACGAAATTTGTACTACTACATCATCATTTATCACAAAATATTGGGGGGACAAAAGATATTGAGTCCCCCTTTGTCCAAAAGTGGGGGGCATGTCCCCCACCCCCTGAAAGTCAGTCCCTGATTATTATAATTATTAACAACCCGTTTCTTAGAAGTAGCTTTGGCTACGAGTCGTGGCAGTGTGCTCGTGAAAGAGAACTAAAATCAAAGTGGAAAGCAAGGATTGGGATGCCTAAACTTCTCAAAAACTGCACATGCGAGCGTCAAAACTCTGTCCGAAAAACAGCAAGTTTACGTAAAGTTAATCCGGAATGATTAGATCGAAAAACGAATTTTAATGTGCTTCGAATACATAGAACATTGTGACCAGGTTCAATGTTTTTATGTTGATACCGCTCTGAGCAAAAGCATAGAAACCCCAAGAAAGGTTAATTATTGGACAAAAAACAAACACACATAAGGTTATGATACAATTTAAGTTGTTTTCAAAATCAGTACGAAGAGATTACCTTAATTTTCCGGTGTTTAAAGAAGCATTAAACTTAGCTGATAGACTCGACAAACAAAGCAGATAGTGGTTTGAAGCGTTGTTCGTATAGAGGCCTGCTTGCTGCCACATGATAAACAAAGATTGCGCTAAAATTTTTTGCTACAGCAATTGGAAAATACCATCTGGACTACCTGGTGAACGACATAAAAGAGATAGTGAATGCACTTGGGTATGAAAAGGCCACACTCGTTTGTCACGATTGGGGCGGAGTGATTGGATGGCAAGTGCCGCATTACTTTCCAGAAGTAGTTGACAAGTTAATAATCTTTAATGCACCGCACGTTCTTGGATGGAGGTAAGTTGACCAATCTACACTTAGAAATCAGGAACGTTGTTTTGTTTTTTCACTTATTTTATAAGTAACAATGAACAGTTTTACAAACAGTTGCTCATGTATTTGGATTATTCATTCTGCGTGTGATGTTGGCTCAGTATCTGATGTGATATAATGCGCAGCGTTTTTATTAAAAGTTGCAATGCTTTGTGCACTTAGGCCACGTATGTTTTGTCGATTGGAAATTTTGATAAAGGTAAGTAATTTTGTATGTATGCTCTCTCGTGGTCTTTACGGTATGGAGTAATTACGCCACTTGAAACTGAAGCTATAAGGAGCCTTGAAACCAAAAAACTGAAGCTCTTCAATCGAAAAACCTTGTCATTTCAAACTGGTTGTTATCCTAAACTTGATTCGGTATTGAACGCGTCCGTCGACCATCACTGAAAGGTAAAAAGAAAGTGTCGTAAGTAAGCATTGTTCTCAAACAGTGTTTCCAAACCTTCTTTGGACCATGCCCCGCATATCATAACTAAGGTCGTGATGCCCTTAGGAATATAAATTTTATATTGAACTATTTACGCAGAGGAAGCTTATTCCCTTCATGATACCTCATTCCTAAATTACTCCCTTTAAACATCGAACTGCTGTAACGTGAGGCCTGCGCTCCAGAACCATCGCCCAAAAATCTTCATAAGAGGGGCTTTACGTTTGCACAGGACGTTGATTTTGAAAATTTGATAAAAACTCCACTGATCTGTAGTGTTTCATATTTCAATTTGGGGGGCGTGATGTTTTGTTTGGAGGGGATAACTCCCCCATGGCGACGACACTACTGCACTCCACGTTACGAATCACTGCTCTAAGACATATAAACTCTCAAATTTTCCCCACAATCTGGAGCACAAAATAGGAGGAAAGTAATGTTAGCTCACGGAAATGTCACGGAGATAAGACGTGTGCGTTCATAAGCCTAATTGAAAATGGCGATTGCATATCTGGCTACGAAGCTTGAGAACGGGCACATCCAAGTTTATTTGAACGTTGAAACGCAAATCAGCTTGAAAATTGCTCGGGGTTATTTGTAAACCATACGTTCCTGCTGTCACTGATGTAAGAGATTTCGCGTTCTTGCCCATTTCTGAAAGAGATGGACTGTTATATTTTTAGATATTCTGTGAGTTACACCTACAAGTCTGTGCAATTGTTAGCAAACCTTGATAGTTCGCACAAAAAGTTCCGTAAACCACCATCAGTTGCTGTTATTGGTGCTTGAGCGAGAGGTGCCACAAATGTACTTTAAAAAGCAACTTTTGCATTGATTTTTAGCAAAACATTCGTTTTGAAAAAGGCGTAGATCAAGATCTCGCTTCAAATTTCAAAGAAAAAATGATCATTACGTTGTTGAAATATTATCCGAGAACAGAAAATATGTTCAAGATCCCAACATGACGTTGCCAAACGAGCCACAAAACGACAAGCTGTCAAGTTTTCAACTTTTTGACATACGAAAGTGCCAATGCAAAGAGATATAGGAATTGCAGTGACATCTGAAAATTGGATAGCTTTGTAACTGTCGGTGCGTGACTGCTGTTGCCGCTTCCGTGCTTGAAGCATAATAGTTGCAAGTTAGAATCGAAACACCACTACAAATCATCAAAAACTTTAACGCTGTTTTTGTCAATATCAGGGATTTCATGAAGCAGTATCCATCTCAACTTCTGAAAAGCTGGTACATCTTTGTGTTCCAACTTCCATTTCTTGCTGAGTTAAGATTGAAAATGTTCGATTTCAAGTATATGAAGGATATTTTCACTGACCCAACCGGCGGCATTCGTAATGAAGAACGGCGCTTGTCATTGGAAGAAATCAATATTTACAAGCACTACTGTGGAAGAAACATCAGTTATCCTGTTAATTATTATCGCGCAAGTACGTATGTGCCATGTAAGCATTAGTCAAAATATTTCGCAATGGTTTTCGAGTTGTCTGGTTTTCTGTATGCTTTATCACAACTAAAAGTTATTTTATGTCTTTTTCCTTTCTGGTTTTCTGTAAACTTCATCACCACCTGTTTTTTTCGGTCATAGCCCAAACTGTTTTTGAAAAGACCGAAAAAAATTAAGTCATTTCGGCCAAAATGTCAGAAAATATAGGCTAATGAACACTGCTATAGCAAGTTTTACTACAACTGTGAGACAAATGACCAAAATGTCTCAGCAAAAAATGACCGAAATATTTCAGCGAAAAAAATCCAGATCACAACTAAAGATTAATTTATGCTGACAGTTTATTCGGGCAATTCCGTACCGTTGTTTTGTGAAGTTAATTACGCAATATACTAAATAGAGAAATTTACTCCAGAAACAACACTATCACCCTGTCATGTTCCGGATTTGCTTTATCTGTCGTGCAGCATATTTGTACCACTCCTTTTGAATAGAAATTCTTGAAAAGTTGCATTTTTTGTGTTTTTTCCGGTTTAGGCCAGAGTTCCATGCTTTATATCGTAAAAAAAGTTAGTGAAATGCATTGAGATTTAAACAATGCGACATCAGTCTTAAACTGTGTCTCGGTGTAACTTCTGTTTGAATGAGACTTGGTATAGCATTGGTCAAGTGTTGTTCGATGTAAAATCGATTTGACACGTTTACTCGCAATTCCAAGCGTACGTTTAGGAAACAAATTGTCTAAGTAATGACGTGGTTTTAACGAGGTTGACCAATGATTGTTTTAGATTCTACTTGTTGGATGCTGCATTTGTAACCAGTTTTGAAGTGTCTCTCTAGAAAATCTGTGCGGTTCTTTTTTGTTCATCTATCTGTTGTCGACGTAAGGTGGACACAATGCTTTCTATTCTAGTGAATCCCCTCTACACTGGCATGAGTTTTCGCATGAAGACCGAGAAAATTCGCCAACCTGTTCTGGTGCTCTTTGGAAAAAATGATCTTTATCTTGATCACAGAATGGTGCCATATTTGGAGGTTAGCCTGTGAGGCTAAGAGTGCACATGATGTTTGATGCATTTAAAAGAACCGCAGCCTAATATCATAGTGCGTCGCATTATTTGTTGAAACTCAGCCCCAGATGAGATGTACCCGACATCTGTACTACAATCCCATCTGAGTCCTAAACACCATCCTCTCAAGCTGTTTAAAGGCGTCCAAATCCCGTTCGGGCCACGCCCAAGGTTTGCGCAATCTCGTTAGTCCATCTTAATAAACTCGAAATCGCTGGAAAAGCTTCTGCGATTCTGCTACCGTCACCCATCCCAGTGTATCATTCACTACCAAGTAGCTGCATGTTCCACGGAGCAAAGTAACCGGCGGGCGATTGCAAATCACTCGTGAGAATCTTAGCATGGGCAAAGGGTGTCTGTAACAACTTTTATCGACACTCTTGGTGCGTTAGGACGTTTTTTGGGTCAATTTGCAATTGCTTTGGATTCGGATTTCATTTTCGTGAGGCAGGGGTGGAACCAGGTTTTTCTTTTGGGGAATAAGACCGCCAATTGTCCGCTTTGTCACGCAATACAATTTTAATGCGTAGTCTGACATCGGGTGTTAAAGAGGAATTTGAACCCCACTTCTCGAATTTTGTCCCTGAAATTGTTTAAATGGTGCTGACCCCGGTGAGAAGAAGATGAAAGCGTAATGCAGGCATCATTAAATGTTACCAACATAGAAAACAAGCGAATAAATAGGTTTTTGAAACAGATGTATGAAGTTATACATAAGCTGCATAAAAATTTTATCTGGGAAATCTACACTAACCAATCTAAACTGAATTCTCTCACTCAAGCTATCAAAATTAACAGTAATCTGCATCCACCGTGAGCTCAATCGTTTTTATCAATCTTCATCACGGCGTACTGCTATATTTCTGTCAATATTGCATAACCTCATTTTCCATCTTGGTTGCTTGCTTCTTGATTTTCTTTGACTGCGAATCGTTGAAACATCATCATCATGAAGGTCCGTTGCCTGAATCAGGCATACGGGCCAATGTGCAGGTATTCTTCCAGCTTTTTCTATCATGGGGAAGCCGCAAGATACGTGCAGTGTTTAAATTCAGCTAGTACTTGAGTTGGTCCAAGTACATTTTTCTGGTAGGTCCTCGTACATTCTTGCCATAAATTTTGCCACAAATAGCCAGATGTTCTGGTTATTGTGACCAGATAATGTGTCCAAAATTGAAATTGCCGCTTTTTTATTGTTTTAAAGAGAGATCTGCTTTGATTGACATGGATTAGGACTTGTTTATTTGTTTTCTTGGTCGTGTAAGAAATCCTTTGCATTTTGCGATAAAACGACATCTCCGCAGCTTCAAATTATTAATTAGTGCTGCAGTTAGTATCCACGACTCACAACCATATAACAGAACTGGCCAGACAACTTGAGAATTGGTGCATCATCGTCGACAAGCCTCGAATCATTGCTGCCGTCATAATGGCAACGGTAGTACAGCCCTAGATTCGGAGACAAAGTTTACATTTCATTTTGGGTGCAAGAAGTCATTTGCTTTCATTTTATGTTCATCTCGCAACACTGAGCACTTTAGGGCCTGTTAAAAAGATTTAACAAGAAATTGAGCATGCCATGAGAGGCTCCTGGCAAATTCTTTTGATTTTGAATTACCACTTCACTGGGAATTTCCCATGAGTCATACTGGGGAGGATTGAGCCCCCGAAGCTCCCTTAGAGCATACACTGCAGTGGGTGGTTTGCGAAGTCTTGAAAAAATTTTAAGAAACAGAAAAACTAAAAAACAGAACAAATGTCGTAGTAAATATCTTCAGTTTTACAAAATATTCATCCAAGAAGGTTATTATATGCCCGGTAGAGGTTGACAATGTTGCAAAGCTAATTTGCTTGTTTATCAATTCTGTTGTTAGGTGAATATTAGAGTCTTGTTTTCTTCTGTGTGATTTTCTGTGGTTATGGATTGAGTGCGGTGATATACTTGGTGTCTAATCAAATGTCTTGCAGACATTCACCTTTATGTCTCCCAGCTTTCTGCCACTTCGTAAAATGTGTGAAAGGTCGTCTACTTCCTTTACTTTAGTATAACGTATTGCTGAAATATTTGCAACTAAAGTGTTCGCTACCATGAAAACAGTATTTACATTCCTGAATTACAAAACGGTTGCTGTTCAACATTGTTTGTTTAGAAATATTGTGAAGATGTCACAAGTCACTTTGTGGAAAACTGCAGTCACTGGATTATGCTGGATCAGCCCGAGGTGGTGAAGAAGTTAATGGAAGATTTTTTGGAAGCCAAGAGCAATTGACGGCATAGATCAATAATAACCCAACCCAGATCTATGCAGTATACAATCGAATTGTTTGACAGATTTGCAATGCCTTTGTACCATTGCGATACAATTTAACTCTTCCTGGTTGCTTAAAATTAATTAGCGGTGACTATTTTGTCGAAGCATTTGTTTTGTCCAGAAACAATATGATTTCATTCCTTTCTCCAACATGATTGCAACCAATAATTTGGAGTGTATCTGCAAGTTTTACTAAACACCCTCTGTGTATATGTCATTTTTTACCATTAAACAGATGTTGTTTTAACTGCACTAAACTATTAGCCCAACTGTTTCCATGTGCTATGGATGATTCTAGAGTTTTTTGTCAACATTGGGTTTTGCAATTTGAATGTTTTTAGATGTAGACATCTGCCGCAACAGCATACTACCGGCATTCCTTTGTCTATGTTTTTTACTTGGCAGTGATCTAACTTTCCACTGCAAGTGGTTCAAGTCCTCAAAAAAGCGTTTGTTTGGCTGCATTTCACGTGACACGCTGGGCGTATGTTTTCATTTCTGGGTGACTGCAAGTTTTGAATATGTCCATGGCTGGTTTCATCGAGCTGTAATGTAAACTGGCAGGTTTGCGTTAGGGTGCATATGAAAATGGGAATTTTGAAAAAGTTTACACAATTTTTTTCGGCCAGTATTTCATGGCATGCCACTGTGGTACGTAAACAAATATGAAAAATTTCAGCTAAATCGAAACATTTCTAGGGGTTCCACACAGCAATCTGATGATCACATATTTCAAAAATACGACTTATTTATTTTAACAATCAATTTTCATATGGATAGTGGATCCATATGGATAGCCGTCCCAAAATGAGGTCGAAAACGTTAACGCAGATTCATTATGAGAAATGTGTCACGGATTTAATTTCCTTTTACAAGATCTTTTTCTCAGATCTGACTTCTCACCTCGTGTCTTTCAGTAGCTTGAACAACATTTTGATAATTTTGCTCAAGTTTACAGTAGACAGAAAATCAGAACTCACTCGAACACCGCGCTTTGCAAGGTCGTGAGTGCAATTTTACGTTCGGATTTTCTGCTGCGCAGCTTCTTAATTGGCATTCCTTTGTTATAAACAAATTGGCTAATTCAAAATGTTCGTAGAAGTTTTCTCTGGGTCGTCAGCGATTTCAACCGCAAAAATCTCTGCTTAAGCGTCGTACTGAGCTGGTGTCATTTTGATACGTGTAGCCAACGTAGTTAATTTTAAAGACTAACAGATTTCTTGGAATAAATGCTGATGTTCCTGGCTCTAGGTGCAGAGTTCTAGACATCTGTGGCTGTGTACCAGCAGGTGAACGACTCTTTTTAATCATCTTGCGGTATTGTCTCATCGCTTTGGTCGCTATTATAATAACTATCGCTGGCTTTAAATTCTCTTGATTTTCGCGTTACTTCTCTTTTCTCAAAATTTGCGCTGTCTCTCCTTCAGCTTTTCTATTCACTTTTTTTCTTAAGCTTATTGTCATAGGATACCATAGTCAGTTTTCGCATGTATGTAGTTCCTTCTCACTTCGCCTTCTCGGTTTCGCATTACTTCTTTCAATTTCTCAGAAGTTGTGCTCACTCTCTTTCAGCTTTTCTTCCTAAGCTTGTTATTAATGGATCCCATAGTCATTTTTTGCATTACAGTACTTCTTTCTCTTTTCGCCTTACTTCATTTTCACATTATTTCCGTCTTCTCAGAAGTTGCGCTCTCTCTTTCAGCTTTTCTATTCACTTTCTTCCTAAGCTTATTTTCATAGTATCGCATAACTATTTGCCGAACCGTTCTCATGGAGTTGAGAAAAAATACATCGTGTCATGAACTAAGCGGCTTTCCACATATGCTGGCCATATTGCAATCGTGGTCGTGAGACGCTTTTCCTCATCCAGTGATTTTCTTTTCGTTGATTCCGAATTTCTCCTGGCTATTGGAATGGGTCGTAACTTTGCATTTCGTGTGGTAAGAAATTAAATTTTCTCTTCGACTTTCTTTTTTCTCGTGGTCGGTATGTCTGCTTTCTCAGAAAACGGTAATAATTCTCTTACAACAATTTAAAGCACTATCCCGTTGAGTCTGATTGGGCGATGTGGACTTTAGCAATTGAACAAATAGCACCGCAACACTTGCTCGCACATTGGTAAATGACACCCTCTAATACGACCATCGTTTTGTGTTATAGGACAACCCAATCCATAAACTGTGATCCTTGAAGACGTTTCAGGACTGACAGCTGAAACTTAATCAGCCTGAGATTAATGGAAATGATCTACTAGTGAGATAAGTGGCACCCGGGAACAGGATCAATTTCAGCGTCCCCCAATGCTGCGACGGAACACTTGTCTCCGTTTGCGCTCACGTGGCAGAGGTTTCATGAGTTGCGACAGAAGTGTCTTTGAGCAAAATGTCTGCTTAGTTTCAAAAAAGTACTAAATGTTCGCTCATGTTTCATCGATGTTTCAAATAATCTTATCATTGTAACACCCCCCATGCTACTGCAACATCCACTTAGCCATTACATTTTTTAGCGCCAAGGTTCAACGAAATGCAAACATCTTGTAAAGTAATTGCATCTACTGAGTTCTGTCAACCGCACACGCGTGGGTTTTGTGTTGTTTCCAACACCAGTGGTGCGTTGATTGCAAATTCCTTTAGCTTTAAGACGTGCGTATGCGAACAATTACGTCATGAGCGATCTTGACCATGTTGATCTTTTTGGAAAGAAGGTTTAAGATTCTGCAAAGTTTTTAAAGTTGCTGGATGTTGAGCCCTTTGCACAAAATATTACTCCTGCATTTCTGAAAACTTTTGTGCTTTGACAAAGCTATGTCACAAGTCACGCACATCCGTGTGAGTTTTAAATAGTGTGACTCGGCAGACATCCCACGGTTCGAAAACCTATTTTGTTCGTTTGCAGTGTCAATCGGAAAGTTAAGCTGAACTGTTCGTACAATACACGATTGTCGATGACTTGTTGGGCTAAGGCGGTTTGAAACGCCATCCAAGACTGTCAGACGCGTATTTTTGTCGCACGATGTGAGGATCCTTCGCTGATTGCAGTGTCGTGCGATGGCAAAAGTCACCGAATTTGCACTTGGCCAAACGCAACTGTAGTTTCCAGATGCAGCAGTTACCTACCGGCTAATTTGTAATGACGCGATGGAAGCGCTGCTGTCAGCCTGCGGCGTTCAATCGGACGCGAAAAAAAATTGTAAAGTCTGAAGTATTTCGTGATGACAGCAAAACTGATTCTGTCAGATAATTTCGATATTAGAAGCTTGGTCCATGTACTGTGCGACAAAGAAATTTACGATCGATTTCTACGATGCTGTCTTCAGCATTGTGGAGAAAAACGTGTTTCGTGAATATTGCAAGCCGAAGGAAGCTTCGTTGTAGTCAAGCTCGTTGTACTCAGCCATGCTACAACCGTTGCTTATCGCGAACTTCATCGCTTTAGCAAACTGCATTGTGAGCACTGGTCAACATCAAGTTACTGTACTAATATGTGGATGACTTTTCCAACTTCGACACGATAATTCACATAAAACACGCACGCGTTTACCCAAACGTGGAGGTGTCCTTCGAGCAAATTCGTGCTTGTGTTGGTGTATTCAGGCATTTTACACACACCTTGATATTCTGGCCATATCCTTCAACTTCTTCACGTTCATTCGCAGTAGACACTACCAACATACTGTACTACTGCAACTGGTGTTGACGTGTTCACACGCAGAGCTGCCGCCTAACGCACTGACGCATTTCTGCGACTGTCCGTGCACGTTTATATGCGTGGAATTTATGGTTGCATTGTATTTCTGCATTTATGTCAAGTGTAATATGCTGCCAGCTGCCTTATGTTTGGTGGGATGATGTGCAGCACGAGTTTGAAATAATCACACAGAAAGAAGGGTTAAAATGCAATGCAGCGAAACTGTACTTCGTAAAAAGTTTTGCTTATTGTGTAGTTGAAAGCGAATCAGTTTTCGTAGCTTCAACGCTATTAATCCGTTATTTCCACTATTGCATTTGTTGCTTCGTACATCAACGTACTAACAATTGATTGTGTATTGAATCGGATCCCTATTAAGTTTGTGGCTTCATAGCTGAAATTTTGTGGTACAGGCAGGTAGATAAAAATGTATTTCAGAATTAATAAACATGTGGAAGACATAATAATGCTTGCTGTGGTTGCTCTCCAATCTCCATATTTTCGAAAAGCCTCGTGAAATTGTCTAAATTACTTGGTTTCCAATACGTTGTGGAGATTTATTTCTAAATCGGACTGGACTTTTGGTGAAATCAGTTGTTATAAGGAATTAGACGTATGTTGTAAGCCACATTACCCATTGTTTTTGTTTGTGGTAAATAGCGTGTGGGGTGGTTAAAAACATTTTCCTGAGTAAACATATCTGAATAGGTGGGCGAAACGTCGGCAAATAAACGAAATAGAAGGAATCAACAGAATTTAGAGTTGATTTTCCTGAAGTGAAACCTGGTGTCAACTGCTACGAAAACCATAAGTAGCAGAAAAAACAGCGTTCATCAGACATTGTTTGCTTTTAAATTACTTGTCCTTTTCTTCCAAGACGATTCTTGCGCTTGATTTGACTGTTTTCAAAAGAAAACTGCGTACTCAGTTTACGGCATACAAAGATATATATTATATGAAAATAAAATATCCGCAGAAAAAGGTATCACAAGGAGAGCAAAATACACTCACCCAGATCTAGCCTAATCATATTCTAAGCTTGGAATTTCGTTGGATTGCCAGTTTCCACGTCGTTCATTTGTCGTCGCTGAGTTGTGTTGCTGAACGTCCCACCGCAACGGCCGTTTTATGTAAGACTTGTCTTCAACAATAGGAGCTAGGAATCTACACGTTTATTGTCAAAAAATGGGTCTGCTTGTGAACGGGCAAACAAATGAACATCAACCTTCACATAAATTCCGTTGGTGCTTTTGACCCTATTGACATACCGTTATAACCGTCTTGTCATGTTTCGCGTTAATCATTAAATTGCTCCAACTTACCACCGCTTTGTGTCTAGAAAACTGCTGAACTCTACCCGGCGATAGATCTTACTAAGTACCCAGTGCATTCAGTTTCTGGGTTTGATCTCGAGTGCATCGGTCCGTAGGGGACGATGGTGGCGTACCCGATCAGGTTTCTTGTTGGACTGCTCTGGTTTGGAATAGGTTTGTTTTGGGCGCTTTTTGTGATATTTGGCGTGCTGGTTCGAAGCTTGAGGAAAGGCCCAAAGGGAATTATAAGCTTGTTCCATCGAAAAGATCTTCAATCGCCACCAGGTAATCTATTACCTTATAGAAGCAATTCTCAAGCAGCTGGGTTCCTACTTTGTTTATATGGTTTTGAGACTTTTTAAAACAGATGTTGACTCTTTGATGATTCCGTTTGAAACTTATTTTATGATTCAGCTGTGAAAAACCCGAAGTTTCGTCACGATTTTGTGCGAACCAGATCCGGACTAAAATTTCATTACGTTCACTCTGGTTCGAGCGGCAGTCCACTGATGCTCTGTCTTCACGGCTTTCCCGAGTGCTGGTACGTATTAATCGCGCATCCAGAACCTGAGTGGTGCAACATTTAGCTAGCGTTAGCGAATGTTTTGGTTTCAGTTGTACTTGATGTTTTACATTCTGCTCTATAGTTTTCGTTCTCGGAAAACGTGGCTTGTCCGTTACTGAACTTGCACAACCGCAACAATCAGGGATCGAGAAATTTAAGAGTATGTTTGAGGTGATCGTGCGTTTGAGCGTGACGAAAAATGACAGTGAGTGTGACAGGCTTTTTTAGTCGTGCGGATAATTCATATGCCAGCAACACCAAACATGGGGCTCCACAACCAAGTCATAAACAGCAGAAAAATATTGCTTAGATTGGCGCTAAAGCTGCTTGAGCTCAACCAGGAAAAAATACGACTATTTTACGTTTCCTTTCCTATGCTCAAAACCACAGTTTAACGTAGTTTGGATCACAGGGAAGAATGTCGCAGTGTTCATTTTTATTTAGCAAGTAAACTGCTGCAATTGTGACGCAGTTGTAGGTGCCTTGTTGAATCGCTCCATTATAGTTTTAACGAACATGTAAGTGATTTTCGAAGTAGAAAAACTTTATAATTTCAGGTACAGTTATCACTACATTCTGGACCACTTCTGTGAAAAGTACCATGTTGTTGCATTCGACATGAGAGGCTATGGAGATTCGGACAAACCGAAAGGTATCTTGCGCCTAAAATATAATTAAATGTAGCTTTTTTCTTCCCTGACTGTGTATCTTAGCCAGCAGAAAACAGGGTAAATACCATTTCACAGAACATTTTGGCCTTGTTTGCCTTGGTAAACAACACAGATTAGGCCTTTTGTAAATAAAATGTAAAGTTCTTTCGTAAAATATGCGCTAACATTGCGGTCTCAAAAGCACGGGCTGATTTGTCCAAAGCTGTTATGGTCGAGTGCTCGGCGCGAGAGACTATCACGTATCTGTTACAGGTATGCCGGAGAGCGGGGGCGTTGTCCCCGTAACCTTCCAAAAGGGGGGAAACGGGGCGGAGGTGCCTCGTCATAACAGTATCGTAGGTAATTTTATGATGTGTCAAGATCGAATTGAAACAAATTTCTTGCAGCTATCCGCGCACCCAGAAAATTCAGAATGGTTTTCTTTAATTTCTGTTATTATTTCTGAGGCCAACAATGTTGCCGAACAGAAACAAGCATACTGGTAACGATTTTTTTTGTTTTTTGCAAGTTTCCATTGCCCTCATCTCTTTTAATGCCTCCCCTCTGTCGCTGCTCTGACGTCCCTGATCTGTTGGATCCAGGTTTTAAATTTAGAGTGGAACGAAAGTTTGGCGTATATTCCCACTTATCAGTCGCAAACAAAAAAATCGGAAACACCAACCAATCATACGGGACGTTCGCCTAACTTCCATAAGTCTTTCTACGTTATGCTGCTACACGGCACGTTTCCGTAACAACTGTGCAGTTGAGGAGACTACATAAAAAAAACTTTTAGAGCTTGTACTTCACGTTAGACCCAAAGCTTGCAGACATAGATCTGTAATATTTTTTTCAGCAATTGGGAAATACCACATGGACTACTTGATGAACGACGTGAAGGAAATAGTGGATGCTTTGGGATACCAGAAAGCAATTATTGTCTGTCACGACTGGGGAGGAGCGATCGGGTGGCAGGTTCCTTTGTACTTTCCAGACATCGTAGACAAGCTAATTGTATTAAACGCTCCGCAGCACAGAGGTTTTGAGTGAGTAATTATCCTTAGACGATTTTTACCTTTTGCTTGTGTTAGTATAGTGTTTCACATAGTTTTCCATTGATCCACCTTTATTGTTAAGCATCTTGTTGTTCAACAGTGTAACCCTGGTGTAAGTGATGAATGTGTCAAAGATACAACCTAAGTTTGATTCAAACATATTGTCAGTCTTAAACTCGACTATGACTAACAATCTCATTTCTGCCTGCTCAATTATGCATGGTGCGTTTCCTTACTCGTAGATCCCAACAAGCGATGATCAGAAGCTCTTGGACAGTAAGGAGCTATTAAAATTGCTCTCGCGATTCTTTTCAAATTATCACGGATTTCATTTTTGCGTTGCTTGTGGGAAAATGATGCTCGTTTCTTTAGCTGCTCGAAATTTCAGATTAACTTGACCAAATATTTTGAAGAAAACGAAGTCATTCTGTTTTCAAGGTAGCAATATATAAAAACGCCAGAAGCAAGTATCTTCAAAGGATAAAAAATTTCTAATAGTTTCAACGAACTACGATCATGTACAAAGTGCTTTGAAGCTTCTCAGACTGTAATGTCGTGAAGCAAAAGCAATGTTACAAACTTAAATTGTCAAAACTCATGAGCAAAAGCCATGCCTCATATAGCCGGTAAGGACCCATGTTTGGTATTTGTATCGTAATGTACTTTGTTGTGCAACACCTCTCTTTTGTTTCTTTTCCTTAAACGGATATATTGCCATCGTATTAGATCATTTTTTTTATTATCATTTTCCGTACATAAAAGAAACATGTCAGTCCTAGGTAAGACTTGTTTCCCGTGTAATTTTAATAGTATAAGCAACGGCCCACTAAAAGCCACCTAGTGCTAATTTTTGAACAAATTTCTTCTGAGCAAGGAGTTCGGCCAGTGTTTATTAACTCATTAATTTCATACATCTTTGTCGCTTTTTGTAGTGCAGCGTTTCCTAAAACACTTACAAGGAATGCTTTTTGCAGGGATTTTGCCAGAGTGTACCCGTCGCAGTTTTTGAAAAGTTGGTACGTTTTCATGTTTCAACTACCGTGTCTGGCTGAGTTCTATATGCGAATGAACGACTACAAGATGCTGAAAAGCATGTTCGGTGGCCGCACCTTCGGAATCCGGAGCGAAGAGCGTCGCCTGACTGAAGAGGAGCTGGACATTTATAAATACTCTTCTGGCAAAAACATTACCCACGCAATAAACTACTACCGTGCAGGTGAATGAGGTTTGACCAGTTCGAAGCAAATCTCAAGCTGGATTCTAGCTCGGCGGAATCGCATTTCGCAGCACAAAAACGAACAGGACGCTTTACTCTGTACGGCTTGCTTGCTGCTGTGGGCTGCTGCAGCATATTCCTTAAGGGCATGTTACTGTTTTCTTGGCAACAATGCAGTAAATAGCAAAACAACGACACGATGGCTTCAGGTCTAGCATATATCTGTAATTAAGCACACGTTTGTGAAAATTTTGGTAGAAGCTCATCAGCATTATATATGGAATATTTTCTTTATTCAATTTCACTCATGCACTGGCTGTTTCAAGCAAATGCTCAGTAATTTTATGTACTGTACTTCACATTTACGTCATTTTGAATGACATTCCCTCGGTTCATGGTCATACAAGATTAGGTTCTAGAAAAGTATGCGTTGTATGACCAAACTTTAGGCGTAAAATTGAAATGGATATGTTGTCGCAGCGAAATGTGAAAATTTGTGTGAAAATCTGCAAATGTTGAATCGTTGAAAACACCATAATTTTTTTAAATTAAGACGGTTTACCAAAAAAGAAAAAGCATGGTAAGACAAGTGCGTTCGCTTTCAGATTTTTCCTTCAGTGTAATGAGTCATTTGCGCTGTTTTAAACTTGAGCTTATTTTTTGATAAAGTTGATGTTTCACAGCGAGAAGTATTTCTTTCATTCTTTCCGAAGCAAACGTGCTATGTCAGAAAAGAGACGCATTACTTTTTTCATCTCAACTGCAATGTCCCACAAATGGAACATTATAATTTAGAGCAGCTGGGACTTCCTGTTTGTATGAACTAGTGCAGAAGACTTGGAAGCTTCAAAATTTAAAATATGAAGTAAACTTCTGATTTTTTCACAAGCAAGCATTTTTGTGCTTTTTGCAGCCAATCCAATCTACACCGGAATGGGTTTGCGCCCAAAACACAAAATCATCAAGCAGCCAGTCCTACTGATTTTTGGAAAAGATGACGCTGCACTCGATTACAGAATGGTTCCGTTCATGGAGGTTGGTTTCTTCCGAGCTGCTGAATACTTTATTACGTCATATTTGCTCAGCTTGTTTTCCATTTCGCTTTCATTTGTTACGTGGACCTTGCATGATCATGGTGACTAAAATCCTTTCACTTATTCACGTTTCGTCGGTTTTCATTTTTAAGTTTATAACATAAGAAACGAGTTAAACTTTTTGAGCAGTTGCAAGAACAAAAGCAATGCGAAGCAAGTCGTGTTTAGAAAACGAACCAATGCTTTATCATGCAAGTGGTAAATTTAAGCGATTTTTGCGATGTTTTGATTAACTGCGTCACTTAAAAAATTCTGGATTCTACCTGTGCTCCGTTCCTTGTACTGTTGGACTTCCACCGAAATTTCCCCGATTCATTTATTCATGGACGCAAAAGTTCAAGGAGTCACATAATCTAGAACAGCAAATTACTGTAGTGCGTCACCCATGGACGTCGGAAGGGGGAGTTACTGCCCCGTTGGGTTTTGAAATTTGACATTTTCAAACGAAAATTTAGCAGAAAAAGGTTGTTCTCTTAGTTTCAAGTGGGTAAAATCAAATTTCATCACTTTTCCCGCCCTGGAAAAATCCTTTTGGTTACTCCTGGAAAAATGCAGTATTGCCTTCCCTGGTAAAATCCTTCCGACGCTCATGAGTGATCCCCAAGCATTGCTACTGCATTTTCATTTGATTGCCGTGCACAAAAGCTTTTATTCTTAGTCGTGACATAAATTTCCCTGTTTTTGTGAATGTAAAGGTTTCTTGTTTAGAAATATTGTGAAGACTTCATCAGTCACTTGATCGAAAACTGTAGCCACTGGGTGACGCTCGACCGACCAGATGAAGTGAAGAAACTGATGGAGGATTTTCTGGAAACCAAGAGCGCTAGAAAAGCAAATCTGTAGTCACGCATTTAATCAACGCGTGCGTAATCAGACTGATGCCATCATATGTTTCGTATCATATCCTATCCTTTCTAACATTGGCAGTGTAATGACTTTTGCGGTGTACAGGGCTTTGAGCAAACATCGAAAAGGGCGAGGGCGCGAGCATGTGTGTGGTCGGAAATGTAAGTTTTCTGGGTTAATATCGTATATAGCCAGTTGTGAAAGGCTGTGTAATGAAAGCGGTATGGCCAGAGATGGCACGTATATGTCTAAAGAGCCGGTATATGCAAGGTTTGTTGAGCCGCGACAGCTGAAGCCAACAAATAGTTGAGTTAGGTATTCAGAACAGTGATCGTTTCACTCATCTTAGTTTCTTGACCTTCCGTTTAGTCTCTTCTGTAGTTGGGACGTGCATCGTATACATCCAGTCTGGAAAAGTATTAACGTCAGCTATGGTTCGTTTCCTGTGTCGTAACATAAAATTTTTGTGTTAAATTTATTTATCTCATGTCCTGCTTTGCAGGTAGTCTGTTAACGTACATCAAGCTGCAAACCTTTGTTTTTTGCTACAAGCAATGATTAGAACAGTATGTCATGTCTGTTTGTGCCATGTAGTAAATGCTTGGCATTAGACTGTTGCAAAGCAGGCGTTTGATCCACTGAGGATCATAAATCATTTTTTATAAAAGTAACAAATTTCAAGTATAATGTCTTTCAGCTCCGGTTTTGGATGTAGTTGCATCGCATGTTGTGACAGTGGTACGAGAGCGAGATAGTCAAACTCTTTGGCTGCTGAACAAGGTCGTCAACATCTTCTTTTGCAAACCATCAGTTTCTGTGCAGGATATGTTTTATCTAAGTTGCAATTCGCTCATACATAAGCTCTTTGGTGGATACCGTGCTCTTGCGCTGTTGTAAGCTGGCGAAATATTATTAAGATTTTTATGCAACAAATGATTGCTTCAAACGTTTCCTGTTTGGTTTGTGATAAAAAAATGTAATGGCATGAAGTCGTTGCGGTGTCAGAAAATTTCACCAGTGAGAAAAACTTCATAGACTTCTACCTTGCTCATTCCGTTTATCATTGCTGAAGAAATTTTATTTTGTGTGCGCGTCACTCCTGACTTTACACGCCGCCCATTTTCAAACATGCATTTTCGTGTGTCTAGCTTTCTGTTACTGTTTGAAAACGAAATGTCGGCGCCACTGCATTGCGCGCAACACAGGTTGGAATCCACTTTTAATTTTAACCCATATGTTGTATTTACTTCAAAATAATACTTGGAATACGAATAATAAAAAGACAACTTCACAACATGTTCTATCACTACAGTAGATGCGTTGATTGCATGAGCACAAGCTGACCACAGGGAATCGTTCACATGTTCGACTGCCCGCTTGTGACAAACTTGTGATAAACTTTATTCTTGCTTCCTTGCATCGAAACAACTGTGTGTGATCCTTGATTAATTAGCTTAAATTTTCTTAGCTTTCGCTATGCTTCAGATAAAAATCTGTAGTAATAGACGTCGGCACTTTGCCACGTTCATCCTTTTCACGTTCACTGAGCTGTGCGCTATAAACGCACGCTTTGCCGTCGTTGCTTCCGTGTGATTTTGTGTGAATGCGTTGCAATCTCGGCCAGCCTGTCTGGATCGTCGATAAGTTCGTTGACAGCACATAGACGTGTTCGCGAGATTATGCATCCAATAACTCAGGATTTAGAACGCTGCAAATACCCAGCACTGTTTTGACCGTGTACTTGTGGGGTAAAAAATGAACTGCGTTCCTTGCTTCCTCTGGTTACCACCCACTGCGTCCAAACCGATGCGAGTAAGTGTCAGATGGTGATGTATAGTCATGAGTTGTTTTTGGTTAATTTTGCTTAGTTCGTTTTGAAATGAGATTGAGTCCCAACACTTAATTTGCATAATTCGTTTGCCATTCATAAATCGACACCTTGCTTTTGACTGGCCGTTTTTTTGCAGACAGAAAAATAGGAAAATGTGTCGGTGCATATGTAGATACATCGTAGGGTTGATGATGTACGCGGTCGGCCTTTTTTGGGCTCCGCTGGTTATTCTCGGGATTGCTTTGAGTCTCCTCAAACGAGGACCTCTGGGATTTTTGAGTCTTTTCTGGCGAAACAGACATGAACAACATCCTGAGGGTAAGCAATAGCAGATTTATTACTGTTGTCGATATCTATTTTTTATTATTTTCCTGTCAAAGTCGTCCGTCAACATGTACGCCCAACACTTGTTGCGTTTCAAACAAATGTACATTTTTTTGCTCAAGAGGTTGAAAGCTCCAGTAGCTACTGAGAATTGCTGTAGTCTGAAAATTATGTTGTTTACTTTCAAAAAGTCAATCGACTAGCGTTAGGAACATCTATCGGTAATCCGAAAATCTGCCGTTATGGAATGACACACAACGCGCTTTGTGACAACCTTAAAACAAATCACGAACGTTCGCAAAAGGTGCCGAGTGGTGTGACAACTTTTGGTTTTCATCTCCACAGTCTATTAGTCTATTTCAGCGGCAAGAGTTAATCTGCTATGAAGTTAAATGATTTTGAGACCGCAGCGACCTGAAATGAGTTTTGTTGTTGACAGGATCTTAATTTTGCTTTTATATTTCATCAAGCTCACAATTCAGCCAGTTGCAAGCAATATATGCTATTTTATACAAGTGCATTGTTAAAACATTTTCGCAAAGTTGTTTTTAGTTGCATGCAGGGCCGGCCTTAGCAAGTGTGGGGCCCGATTGGAACCAATTTTGCGGGGCCCCACTCAGTGGTGTGTACGGAAATTTTTGAGCAATAAGTCATAATGATAGAAATCGGTGATGTGAAAGAGCGAGGTCCGGAAGAGACGACCTACCGCTTCACTAGTTGGCAGTACTCTTGCAGTGAAACTTATAAAGCTGTGCCTCATCACTCTCGTTTTCGGGGAAAACTTCTATTGCGATTGTAGGTGACCCTCCTTGAGCTAAATAGTCCCTAGCATTCCGACTCATTACATCTGGCCATTTAGCAGTTGCGTTTGCATTACTAAATACAATTTGAAGCGTGCTGAAGTGCACAAGAATCATTTTAATTGTGGTGTGAGTCTTCTAGAGCTTCTGGATTTTCTATGGTAGTTCTGTTAAATTCTTGTCCAACGCATCTCTCTTTTCCTGCTTCGGCTTTTTTTTAGCCTTAGCGCTCTCGTTTGACTACCACATAATATTTTTGGCCTATGCCTCATAGTCTTCGACTCATGCTATAAGCTAAGTTGCAGAACCAAAACAACAGTTTTTGGTTGTAACAAAAATAGTTTGAAATAAATAACCCAAGCGCTAATGTTACAACCAAAAATAAAAACACTAGTTTAAGACCTGCCTATCAGCATATACTTTACACTAACACAAATCACTGATTAGAGCAGGTTTTCAACGTTCCGGAAAAGTTAAAAAAGAAGATTCTCTTCTAACACGAAAGAAATATGTAAAGTAAATGCAGATTTCCCAGTAACTATAAACCTACTTCTAGAAATTTTTCGAAACAGACAAGTACTGTGGTAGGATTGGCGAACGAAGCGGCGGGGGCAATTGCCCCGCAGATACGGGAAAGATTCAAAAAAGTTCGGACAAAACTGCAGAATCATTGCCCTGCAAAACTTTCCTGTTGAAGATTGCATGTTAGTTGCGTAAAAATTCGGGCAAATTGAAGAATGTTCCCCCACAAAGCCAAAGATCCCGTACGCCTACGTTTAGCAGCCTCCAAAACTTTCGGGAAAGTCATCTCATCTTTCACTTTTTCTAACTTTTAATTTGTTAGGCTATATCTCAGAAATTACGACGCCCATCTGTTTGAGGTTGATGAATCTTTGTTTCCGGTAGTACTTTATGATGCAGCTTTCGCCACAACAACATCATGAGGCTTACTTCGCTCAAACGTAACTGTCCCTTCTGTTTCTTTGCAAATGGCTTTACTGTTAATATTCGTAACGAAATTTTCTGTTACTTTTTCAACGAACCACTATTTTTTGCACACGGATAATAGTCATTCAGTTCGCATAATTAAAACTAGGTTTATTTCAAACATTTCCGCCAATCTCAGGTTGCCTCATCATATCTCTACGAGAGGGAAATTGAATGAGTGACTAAGAAGCACGCATTTGCAATAATGAACTACGGTTAGCCTTAAGAAGACAAATAGCAGTAACTATTAAAACAGCAATAACTATCGAACTGTATCTTGCAGCAACTATTGAAACTTGACCTGCCAAATACGAAACGCTTGTAACTAGAACAGAAAACAGCTTCAAAACTTAACCCTCTCCGTCTTAGCTAATGAAAAACCTATATGCTACAAAACGCATTGTTCTATTGAAAAAACTTGGCTGCACATTACCGCAAAACAACTGCCATTGTTAAGATGAAAGAACGATTTGTGAGGATTAGGGGCGTTAAAACCGCGCAGTTAACTTTGATTTTCGTTGGCAACGGGCTCCACGCTTAAAAATACTGTGGGTTCCGCGTCGGTACTACACAAGTAGCTTCGGTTGAAAGTGTAAGTTTGCGAGGCTAGTAGTAGGCGTGGCGCGGGACCCGACTGGGAGCAATCGGCTAAGGGCCGGGCCTGGTTGCATGCTACACGTAGCCCAGATTAAGAGCGTGCCCGAAAAAACGTGGCCGCGCGTTATAACACGTTTATGTACTTTGCAGTTGCACGCAACCCGAAATTCACACATGCTTTCCTGCGAACCAAATGCGGGATGAGGTTCCACTACGTGCACGCAGGTCCGACTGACGGCCCTCTTATGCTGTGTTTGCACGGTTTCCCTGAGTGCTGGTAAGAAGCTTCGGAGTTTGTTTCAGGCCTAGAACAACCTTTAGCTTTCTTTTAAACACTGTTTGCGCGAATGCATCAAGTCAACCAACTGGAACAGCTTCTCGCAGTAAAAAATCCGAGATAACTTCTTTCTCTTTAGAAACTCCCAAGTTCTTATTTGTCTGGGCTTTTTTACAGGTACAGTTTTCACAGCGTCTTGGAGCACTACTGCGAGCAGTATAACGTGGTAGCAGTTGATATGAGAGGTTATGGTGATTCTGACAAACCATCCGGTAAGCAAGTTGGCAGAACAGTTTTTTTTCTCTGTGTTTTTGCTAAGGAGCTGTTGTATTTTATGTCGAATGTCTCTTTAACTAATTCTTGTTACTGCCGAAATCAGCAGGCTTCTTTGTTTCTTCATGAAAAAAGTTGTCAGGTGGTTCAATAGTATTCTGTCAAAATTCTTGTCTGTTTCCGTGATCTTTTACTTGACTAAATCGTTTGTGATTAGTCCCATACGGATTCTATGAGGCAAAATATCCAGTCTCCTGATGTGGTTCGTACGATATCAAGCAACGTCTTGTCAGTTGGATGCACAAGAAAAATTGCAATTAGTTTTGCCAAGAGGCTTTCGTTTATTCACCAAAAAACCTTCTATGATTATGAGAACAAATTTTACAATTGCGTTCGTGTTGTATGTTGCTAAAAACTTATGTTTCCTACCCAAAACTATGTATTTTAACGAACCACTTGTTCTTTTTCAGCGATACTTAAAAATACTTAAAAAAACAAAAAATCTAGTTTTAAATCTTTAAACATATAATTTTACTGCTGGTTATTTCACATTTTTTTTGTATTGGTGTTTAAATGAATCAGTCCAGCAATACAATGCCACATTGGTTTAGCGCATCTGTTGAGCGTGGTAAATGCAGCAGTGGCATGCTCAGTTGCAACTCGCGAAAAAATTACACTGTATACACTGTATATTTTCACTCAGCCTACAAAAGTTATTCCTCCAGTACTGGCTCCGAAATGTCGTTACATCAGACAATTTCATATTTATCAGAGTAGATATCGCGTTTTGTCTGGAGTATGGAAATGGTACCGTGTCTTATCAACTAAAATCAAGGTCCATATTTTGAAATGACACGCAACAAATTTCACGCCTATCGACAGCAAGAATCCCTTCACCTACTATGAATGCCCGGCTGCAATATTAACTTGTAATTCCACGTTCGATACATGTGTTGTTGTGACGGATAAGCATCCGAGAACATTTGTTGATAAACAATATTTCCAGTTGCTCTATGTTTTTCTGCACTTTCCACGATATTTCTGTCACCAGACATTTTTCGGCAGTTCAGACAAAATAAAGCTACGGTTCTTTTTGAATTCCTTGCAGGAACAGTTTGTTCACACTCGCATCTGTTGCGTAAGCTCTTCTTTGTCGATTTGCAGCAATCCGAGATTATCACAAAGATCGCCTGATGATGGATGTGCAGCAGATCATAACCGCGCTCGGATACAAGACAGCAACTCTTGTCGCCAGTGGTCGCGGTGGCTTCGTTAGTTGGGAGGTCCCGTATTACTTTCCCAACTTGATCGACAGAATGATCATCATCAACGCCCCTGACAAGAAAGGCTACAGGTGAATCACTTATCAAGCTGTTATGCACTGTCTTGATGTAATCAAAAAGGCAAACATTGATTTTTTTGCTGACGTACTCAAACAGTGCTATGTGCAGCATCCAGTTGATTTGTGCAGTAACTTTAATTTGTCAATTTTTGTTCAGGTGGAGATAAAGTTTGCTTATAGTCATTTAAAAACTATGATATTTTTTTTAATGCGAGCTGAATCAATTAATTATCTGACAAAAACGAGGCTTTGGTCTCGCATGTTTGCTTAAGAAAAGTTCGAGTACTGTGTGCACATTCACCCACTGTAAATTTTTATAATCGTTCCGAACCATAAGGTTTCTACTGTTTGGATCTTGACATTTCAACAAATCCGTTTGTCATCATTGCTTTTAAAATGTAGATCCTGAGGGATTTCAAAAAGAAAATAACAACACTTGAAGCTCGCATTTAACTTATCAAAAGTAGATCTCAGATTAAGCACGCACACTGTGTTGAGGCTTATTATACAAAATAACTTTAGCAGATTTTGTCAAGAAATGCTGAGTCGCGGTTTGTCAGCAAACAAATGCCATAAAACGCTGCAAAAACCCAATGTTTACTTTGTTTTTGAAAAATATTGAGTACGCAAGGCGTTGGTTTCGTCATGAAGCACAGTAGTGCGTTAGTAAAACTCTCTTTCATGCATTCTGCAGAGACTACATCTGCAGATATCCTTGTTCCCTGCTCTCCAGCTGGCGCTTCTTCTTTTACCAACTTCCGATCCTGCCCGAAATTTTCTTCAAAGTCAACGACTACCGCGTCATGGAACGGATGTTCAACGGCCCGAAGTACGGCATACAGAATTGCGAGCGGAAGTTGACCGACGTCGAGCTGGGCATCTACAAACGCAATGCAGGAGAAGATATCACATACCCGCTCAACTACTTTCGTGCAAGTGCGTAGGCCTTGGCTCGTTCGTGTTTGATCTAACGATCAGCATGAAACATTCATCTCGGACACAGCCGGCTCTTGCGCTCAGTTTTCTTGCTGGGCGAAAGTTACTTTATTGGTTGTCCTACCATGGAGCCAGGGGCGTAACGAGGGGGAGCAAGGGGGCCACAATTCCCCGGGCGCCGAATCACAGCGAGGGGCGCCGAAAAGTCCCAACAATGTCGCAGGTACTTTCTTCAATATAGTACATATGCTTCCAAAAGACCTCAGGTTCGAACATGGGGGCGCCAAACGTATTTCTTGCCCCGGGCGCCATCTAACCTCGTTACGCCCTTGCATGAGGCACTTCGATTGTAGCTCCAGTTTTAAGTGAATCTTTGTGTTGGTAAAATTGCTGTGAGCCTCGGTGGCAATCAACCGAAAACCAAAAATTTTGATTGTTGCAAAATCATGTAGACGGGGTTGAAAGTTTTCAAAGTTTACCAAAAACTCTTCCGAAATCGAAGAATCATTCAATTCCTACAATTGAAATTCTTGGAAAGGTGAAAACCCTCCTTTCACCGATTGTTTACGTCCCTCAGGATAGCACACTGTTTGTTTCTACTGAAGCAAATCAGATTTTTTTGTCGTCAGCCGATTTAATGCTCTGTAAATGCTGGAAAACACTGATGTAAGCTGCGGGCTCCAATCTGAATTTCTTCCTGTTCGTTAGTTGGTTTCAATTTTACACGCATTGCAAGTTAGGATGGATCCATTAGATAAACGTACAAAACTAGCTTTTTATGAAAAAGTAGAGGTGCAAAAGTAATTTTGTGCGTTACCTCGTGGTCTTTGCGAACGCAGTGAATCCGATATATACCGGCATGGGACTACGTCGCAAAGAGCAGAGGATCAGAATTCCCGTTTTGATTGTTTGGGGCATGCAAGATGCGTTTCTGGATTTTAAGATGGTCCCATACATGGAGGTAAAACTCAGTTATTGCTCGTATAACTTTGCTTGCTGCTCTAACGCGTATTTACTTTAAAATACTTTCGGTTGTTGCTTTCTTTTTTCCTTTTGATAAAATATGGTAGTCGTTCGTTCCAGCTGCGACCAGAAAGCATTGCGGATTTAACTGTCGCATTCTTATGGCAGTAAATGTTACGCCATGTTTCTGCGATGAGAGTATAAATCAGGGGTGAGCAAAATTTTGACTCACATGCGGTATTGGATTCTCACACTTGCTGATGGGCTGGATTTGAAGCACATGGATGGATTATTTGCACAAACTAATATGAGATGAAAAAAAAGCAGCATTGACTTTGTTATTATAATTCGGACAAATTTTGCAGGCCGGGCTAAGGAATTTAGCGGGTTGTATGTGGCCCGCGGGACGTAATTGGTCCATGTCTGGAGACCACAAGGTAAATGAACCAGTGTTTCAACTTTTTCATGAGATCAGCCAAACGAGATGGCTTCGCCTGTAGGAAAGTTGTAGCTTGTAACCTCGGTCCTGTCTTTTACCGCTTTAGACCAGTTTGAAGCGCATGATCAGAACGCGAATGACACTCGCAAGTTTACCTATTACATGCTCGATACTGTCGTTACGCTTGCAAAAAGGTTTTGCTTGGCTTGGTTCACGCTTTGGTGAGAAGCCTAATAATTGGCGAAAGGCCCCTTTTGGTACCGGCGTGTACGAAACGGTGCTTATCAGAAGGTCCTTATTGTCAGAACCGCGTTTGACCTTTGTACTTTATAGGATCAAATCGTAGTCGCCGTTCCGTGAAACCATGCACGTTTTCTCGAACTCAAGGTCATGGTGTCCGGTTTGTGCATTTGCGGTTGTGCGCAAACATGTCCGCGTATTTGAAAGATGTGTCATGACCTCGCTTGTTTCAGAAACACTGCGACAACGTGACAGTCCATTACATCGACACCAGCAGCCACTGGGTGCCCCTAGATCAACCGGAAGAGATGCTGGCCGCCATGGACAACTTCCTCAGAAGACTATAAGCTAAAACAGGAAACCGGTCGTCTTCGAGTTTTTGTTTCCAGAGACAATTAGTTAACTACGGAACAAAGAACTAGAGAAGGAATGATGTTGATTCACTGTGTTCTTTTTTTCTCAGGGAGCATCGTTTTTGTTGCAATGGCTGTAAAAACACTGTACCTCGTCTGTAGCAGTGGCGAAGCCAGCTCAAAATTTTGGGGTGCCGAAATGTTTGACTTTAGGCGAGCAACAGTATTTTTGTTTGGGGCGCCGCTTCTTAAAGCACAACATGACTAGATATTCTAAAAATTGGGGGGCATAGCCCCCTGGGTCCCCCCTGGCTACGCCTGTGGTCTGTAGTACGCATTCATTATGTCTTCAATGCAATCAAACCTGACGTGCCATCACGTGACTTGTAGCAAACAAAATGCAACCGCAAAGGTGTAAGTGTGTTTATAGGACTAGGCAATGCGTTTTCAAGCAAAATGCGATTTGTCTGCCCTCTCGTTTAACATTGATTAATTGCTGTGTGCGTGTTTGTTTTTGTGTGCAGTGTCTGCCAAGAACATCTTTGTGTGCTCGGTGCAGTGACCTCCAAGACGAGGAAAAAATTTTATGTTCACGTTTGTTTCGAAATACTGAGCTTTGAAGTTTAAATTGCTATCAGTGATGTGATGGTTCGGACATTTTCAACTCGTGGGTTATGCAGGATGAAGTCGCAAGTACTTTTCTTGATTATGGATTCGTGGTGGCCTGGTGTATTCCGTTCATGTTATGTGTTCGTTTTATTTGATAGCTTTTCCACGGACGTGATGTTGCTTTCTTAGCCCTGGTTTAAGCGCCAATCATATAGCATGCACATAAATCAACTTTCACTAAACGTACTTGAAGCAACCAAACGTGAACTAAAATTAACGTGCAATGTCGTTGGAGATCTGAAGAACTAAAAATGAGCAGGGGAAAAAAGTCAGTTTTATCTACGAACTTCGGAACTTGCGATAAGCTGATTGGAAAGCCTTAGCCTTTTTTGCTTGCTTACGTCTTTGAAGAAAACGGCGATTTTTTGTAGAAGCAGGCGCTTTGCTGGGAGTGACGCAAAATGCTCCCAAACACGCACGGCTTCTGTATAGTGGACTGGAATGTGGTGATTTTCAAAGAAAATTGTACATAATAGTGAACGTGTATGTTCGTACGCTCAATTTTCACTTCTACCGTTTAGCATACGCATCGATGAACACCAGCCCAATGAAGATGGTTCAGACTCGGGAGAGTTTCCTTGTGGATGGTTGGCGAAGGTTTACTGGACCTTGAGATTTTTTGTTCAGTTGCTTAGCGACGTTTGTGGTGTGATCGGTCTCTTCCATTAATGTTGTTCAAATATTTTTTCGTCCAAGCCCAGTTGTCCTTCGGGATTGTTTTGATCAAAAGATGCATTTCATCATTTTGGCAACAAATTTGATATTTGTTTTGATGAGCTAGGTCATTGGATACGAACTAAAACAAATCAATTTTACTGTTGTATTCACAGTAAAAGATCATTTTTTCAGCAATTCTAGACTATATTCAGTGGTTGTTTAGATCGAAAACGACTAAATTTTTCCTAAAATGAAAACGAACGAACAACACAGGGTTAATCTTCCAGCGAGCATAGAAATTTTGTAAATGTGAATGCGGTGGCGCAGCGAAGTACCAGAATCTTTTTCTTTTTGTCAGCAAGGGTGAAATCGCATTTTTCTCCGCGAGCAATTTCACATCCGTTTAGAAAAACGTCCAATGTGTCCTTAGCTGAGTCCAGCCGCTTCACAAATCTCCGTCCATCTGCAGGCCGAGCTCTAAAAGTGTTGCATGTTATCTCAAGCACAAACGGGAAAGTAGGTAGGGCGTGCCAAGTGCATTATTACTGAATTTGTACTGTTTAAAAAATTTCTTGAAACTATTCAATTTCGACAAATAATGGACCAACTCTGCGAATACAAGAGCATTCGAAATGCAACTAAAAGTTCTGAATGCTGTTGGATTCGCAGATTTCTGATCAAAGTTATGCGTATTCAGTTTCGCTCTGACCTCACCACACAATACACTTCATGTAGCTGCAAAGCACCGTTGCAGCTGTCTGTCTTCTGCCTCACTCCTCCCTATTTTCATTACAGTCTACTTCATGCAGAGTGCATTGTTAAAGTTGCTTTGAAGTGAGGATTTGAAGATATAAATGTGTGCGTTGTGTGCTCATAATGTCCTACAAACAATGTAAATGTCTCAGAGAGTGGTAATAAACTTTCCAGTGTCTTCTTGTTTACGCCCTTTTTCGTGGATAGTTTATGCGACGGGACTCGTTAATTTGCGAATTTGCGTCTAAACTCCAGGAGTGTTCTGAGGCAATGCCGATTTTCTCAGTTCATACAAGAAACTTTTTTCTTAGTTTTTCGGAAGAGGTGCAACATGGTCATGTAATTGAAATTGTTCTACTTTTCCTTGCAGCATGTTGCACAGCGCAGCTTCATATGCTCCTTTTTAGGAAGTGGTATTCAGAAACGCTTGTCGTTTTCCTCATCTTAAAATATAAGGGAATGTTGAGACCGTTTAAAAACTTGTTTTTTCTTGGCAATTGAAGATATTTGCGGAATTCTGAGCGTGTCGGTGCGTTTATTGCTTTTGCTTGTAATAATGTTTTCACTATGAAAAGATATTGTCCAGTACCTTCCGTTTCTTTTCCAGTCATATAAAGGCTTTCTCAAGCTCCTTGGTGCATAACGCATGGTCTTTGGTGCGCAAGCTTAGCTTTGTCAGCGCTGTTGACTTTTCGCGTCGAAATGGAACACGTTTCTACATTTACATGCGTTGTTTGTGTTGTTTGCGTTTTTTCGCAGCTTGTATCGCGCAGCAACAGTGGTGGTTGTACTTGAAGATTTCGAACGTGGCGTTCCTTTTGAAGAAATCTGTTTTGCCCTGAGACTCGACAAAATAAGATTTCCCATATTCTAGTGTTCATTGGCGCGATGGAAGTGGACAGAAGCGACAGTTAAGAAGTGGTTGAACTGTGATTACATTTCTGAAGCCAAATCACCAATCTTTTACTCTCTGTTTACCAGGAACCACCAACGTAGTTCTTATGATGCTGACTGACACAAAATCACCCATTATTACTGTTTGAGTCTACACTATTGTTGCCATCAGATGGTATAGTAGATATGAAAGCAACGGCGTACTTGTCTGAAAACTAATTGCTCAATTTCGGCCACTACAACACAGCTAGGTGAGCTGCATTATGGAAGGTACCATTTGTGGTTTCGTGCTTCTGCTCACTCTTAAATATCGATACCGTTTTTGCATCAGATGTTCGAACAAGTACTTTATACAATCGCTGTCTCGCCAAGTGCAGTCAGTGCTGTTTTGCGTTCTTAGTGCAATAGACGATCGCGAATTTGTCGTTTGGAGTACACAAAACGAGTGAGATTGCGTTTTTTGTTTGTTTCAATGCAAAAAAATAAATCACTGCACGCCTCGCCATTTTGTTTTCCCTCGTGCTTGCCATTGCCTGCCTTGTTAGAAATGATGTGCAACATTTTTGCGCCTTTGGATGGAGGAACCGTTGAAGTATTTTCTTTGTGTCTCGAATGCGTCTTGTATGGACCGGTTTGTGGATCACTGATTGCTTGTCTGTTGTTCGTTCATTTCCTGAAGTTTTGCCCTCGGAGTCTGTTTTCTTCGGGCACAGAGTGTGATTTTGTTTGAACGATGTCTGCGTCATACATTCGTGTTCGTCAATACTCGTTCGCAAATACACAAGAGATCGTCAAAAAACGGAAATCCGTTGGATGTGATTGTTATTTCAATTAAAAACACCTGGTCTCATCGAAAATTTTGTGGTGTGGGGTTAATGCTGGGTTGTTCCATTTACCCACAAAAGCGTAACTGGCAGTGAGAAATAACTTTGTGTCAGAGACAAGGTCGCGATAGCGCGCCAGCGTTTCCAACGTTTCTGAATGCTGGATTTTTCTAATATTTTATACCAAAATTCAAAAACTGCAGGCAATTTTGCTGATATTTTCATGGGAATGTTCAGGGTCTAAGCGAAGATTTGTTACATAATGAATGGTTCTCTCTATTTGAAAGAAATAGTGAGGAAGACCAGTGTATTCAAGAACTGGTAAAATTGTCATTTCTTTTACTCCGCTAAAGTGTCTACGTGACTGTTGTACTCCTATCTTTCCCAGTTCTGTTTTGTTGCATATGAGATTAATAGGAAGTGAAAGAAAAAAGCTTTTCCACAGTGAAATTAGGCTTACTGCTCAACAGAAAGTAAAGCAATGGATCACTTTTTTGAAAATAAAATCCTGTAAACTTCGCAGAAATGGTGTTCTTTCATTTATAAAATGCTAGATTGACTGTCTTATGAAAGACGTGTCTGTAACGTGACAGATATGGAAATTAGTTTCCAAGTTTGGCACTGCAATGCTCTGCTAGTCTGTGGCCAGGTTTTTTTCAAGGTTTGACCTTAGCGACTGCTAAGACTTATTGAGAGACCACAACTATTTCATCTGAATACCGCGATGGTCATAAATCGAGGTTTTTAGTGTATTTTGGTAGTGGTCGTAAAGTTAGGTTCTACCCTATTTTGCAGAGATCGATGGAAAAATTTGAGACACCGTTTCGGTCCCTCAAAACGCATTAAAAACATTGTCAATGGCCATGCTCAAAAGCCCACTAGGTTAAACAGGCTTTATTCTTACTCTTTCTTTTCCAGCGTATCGAAATTTCATTTTTGTTATCTTCTACGTCGACATTGCTGCAATCGGGACCAAGGATGAGTTAAGAGTATATAATTTCCATCACTGCCCCATCAATTTAACTCCTGTTTTTTTCGTTTGTTTCTCCAATTTGTTCAACGGTTTTTATGCATATGAATGGATCAAATCAAATATGCAATGCGAAGATACATTTAACGACAATTGGCGGAAAGCCAAAGCCTGATTCTGTTGATTATTGCCTGGGCGTTTGAGGCGAAGGCTCTTGCCCAAGGTGCGCTATGGCGATTCACTCAGTGGCCGGGGATCGAACTCTCAACCTTCCAATTGAGAAGAGAACACTCTATCATAGAGCTAATCACGGTACGAATCAATAAACGTTTACCAAAACTCCTCATACTTGCCTTTCGATTTTGAATTATTTTTACTTCAAAATACTCACCCGTATACAATTTCTGGCTACGATCCTGGTTTAAACGTATTGTTATCAACAAAGAAAGTCAACGATTTTTTTGCAGATGAATGACTCCGTCCTTACAGACAGGATGACAGCTTTATCGTATAAAGCTGGAGTTCACTGTAAGTTAATTTGTGTTATTAGATTTGTGCTGGCTGTTCAGGAATTTTTGTTTTTAGTGTTCTTCACATTTACAGCTTGTCGTTTACTATCGAATGAGGAAGAACTCAGGTTATAACAAGAGGTTTTTCGTAAAAGCCGTTATTACTTTTTTTACGAATCAATTAACTTTTAACATTTGTTCGAGAACCAACAGTGGTTATGATACCGCTACCTCACCTTCGACTGTACCATCCTTCGCCTTCTGAACCGCCTGTAATACCTGAGGCTTATCAACATCAGATGAGTTGAAGAACGTGAGCAAATTTTAAACCGTCGTCCGCCACCTTTACGCAAGAGAGAGCGATTGTGGTGAGACTGGATACAATCCCTCTTCTTCGTGGCGATTTTGACTTGTGTCCCCTCTTAATTTTCTCTGTGAGTGAACATCCTTGTTCGAGATGCTGTCCAAGATATTTTGACGTGTGGCGAATATATCAATGACTCAATACGCATGAAAACTCAGCTTGATAAAATATCTGTCATGCTACCACTGATGATTCGGTTCATGACATCTCCCATTGCGTACATGTACGCGTCTTATGTACGTGCTGCCTCTTCAACTTCAACTGAGCCTGGACTCTAGACAGGCTAACTTCGAACACAGGCCAAGCCGGTGCTGTACTAAAATCATTTTTCTGCTGTACCCATTCTTGATAAACAGTGTGGGGAATGCCTTAAAGAGTATTTAATAAAACGCGGCATTTTCTTTTCTTGTGGTTATGAGGTTAGCTGTGTATCGCTTGCGGTGTACAGTTTCTTTTTGTATGAATCACAAGACAAACGTTTAAAAAACAAAAAACATGTAGTTGTTTGCTGCAAACGTTTTCTGAAAAAAAACAAAAATGTTAAGCACGCCACTTTTTACAAAGCTGAAAACCGCTGCAAAAGAACCACCAATTACTTACCGGCATTACCAAAACATGAAAATATCCGAAATTATTTTTCAGCAGAATACCAGTAATTCTGTTGCTGTGTTTCACAACGATATACTGTAATTTTCAAAAATGGCTGTTTGAAGTACTTCCACTATCGAAAAAACTGTCGTAGTGGAGCGATATACGAATATTCGAGAAAAAACAGGTCGCTTTCATCGTTTCACAACGATGCCTCATCTGAAAGAATTTGAAAATTGTATTAATTATTACTGCAATAGCTCATGTACACTCAGTACAGCCGCATCGTTATGCAAATGAGCGCTTTCAATATGTTGAAAAGCTGTTGCTCTGTTTCCAGCATCATGTTACGATATCAGGAGCATGCGACCTATGTATAACGCGAATTTAATGTTTGAGTAACTAAAGCTTTTGTTAGTTTATGCATAACTTTGATGGAACGTATCACAACTTTAAAAACGCTTTTCATTGCATACTGTTCAGAATATACCTTTACGACCCCAAACTTTGCCCTGGACTTGCAAAAAACAGCTTTCTTTAAAGTGTTGAAACAGTGGCATAGCTTTGTGTGGACGAATATTTTGGACTTAGGCAAAATAACACTTTAAGTGAATTTCAAAACATTGATGAACTGAATGTCTAAACCAAGCCTTGTTCATTCGTTTTGGCGATCTCCTTGTTACCATTGTTTCTGCGCTACTTGTGTAGCAGGCATCTGCTCAGTAATGCGTCCTGAAACTATGACCAAACCACTTTCTTTAGAACAAGAAAGAAACGTGATGGATGACGAGAGCAGTATTAGAAAAGCAGTCAAAAAAAGTAATGAGAAATTTTCACACACAGCGAGCCATCAAAAAGTTTGACGACAGCGCACGCCTATAGGCCGATGGTATAGCTGTGCTTTTTCTGGTTAATTAGTGGCTCTGCATTTCCTTATTTCAATCAATCTTGGTCAGGCAAATTGTAGTTTCGTTGCAGTTGCACTGATTCCGACCTACTGAGATCAGAAATGTTTGGCTTAAAACCTTACGTTTACGGCACCAATAAAACAAAATTTTGAAGCATCGAAGATAATTTCTTTCACATCATCGACTTTTGAGTTGCTGTTATTAAGCAATATCGGCCAAAGCTATTGCATAGGTTCTAATATAGGGTTACCATCAGGGCCGGATTAAGGAGGGAGCAACGGGAGAAATTGCCCTGGGCCCGCCGCTGTAAGGGGGCCACCCGTGATGAAATTTGATGAAATTTATTTGTTTCAAATAAAATACTCGTTTGAAACATTTTTGTGATTCAGAAGCGATGCAAGAATACAACTCTATATTATATTCCTATGTTGCGTTAAATATCAGGGCCCACAACAGCAACTGAATTCTCTACAAGTTTGACTGTCTACCAGTTTTAGTAATCACTACTAAATAGCCTATAAGTATTTTCGGTTTTGTTCAATGCAAATATATTTGATTTCGCTGGTAACTTTTTCCTAAAAATCGTTTTTTGACATGGGTATGACCAAGCAATGTAGTGCTAACAAAAATGGTGTGGGAACGCATCCAAAAAGTAGCCAGTTTGAAACAGCTTCCAACTCGTTTTAAAGCAAAACGTGAAAAAGGTGTGGGAACGGCGTTCCCACCCCACTACACCCCTGGGTATGACTCTCTTATCGTGCATCACGCCTGCACAAATGTCACGAAAACGTTACTATCTGCGTGCTAAAGCTAGTGGTTGCTGACTGCTGTTTAGTATCAATCAATGTTGCCACTGGGGTCAGTCTCGTTAACATCAGATTGCTGCTTTTTTCAACATCAGATAACATTTTTACGCTACAGTTTCATATAAGCTAAATACTGTACTTAATTAACAAACCTAACAAAGCGCAATTACCATCGTTGAATCCGAAACAGAGAGAAATATCGCCATTACATGGAGAAGTCGTTTAAAATTTACGTAAAATGTTATTCTCAACGCAGCAAAGAGAGCTCCTTAGTTTGAAACGATAACCAAACATACATTTGGGTGAGAAATTGATGAGAGGAACTTAAAAATCATGAATCTAACTTATTTTCGTCCTAAAATGAGAGGAAATGTGGAAAACAAAAACAACAACCCAGTCAAAATCAGATTTGTCGACAAAACATCAGACATCATAAATTTACCTGAGAACATCACATCTGATGTCATGTTTAATATATCACAAGCGGCAACACCGGTATCAATGATCCCGAACTTCTGGTGCAGTCTCGAGGTAGCCGCAGCGGAACTGCACCTCTGTTTCGTTATAAAGGGTAACCTGTGGTGGAAACGCACTTTTCTTCCGATGGTTACTATCGTTGTGTTACATCGTAAACGCATGAAGCTATTCAAGCCACTTTACACCACGTGTTATTGCGTAGTCCGTCAGAAAACATTTAAATCTGTCGATTCGTAGAGAGAAAGAGCAGAAAACGAGATTGCAGTGTTTAGCTTGAGCGATGCCGAAATCTGTAATGACATCAGGAGCTATGAAAAGTGCAAATCTTCTAAGAAAAAGCGCAAGGATCTGGCAGTGTTAGTTAAAACGCCGCGAATGAATCGCTTTTTCTAGCAAAACTTTCAAGTAGCAACATTAAAGCAAAGGCGTTAACCAGAGCACCTAAAAATGAAGGTGAAAATCAAGACATAAGATTGGAAATAACTTTCACACTCAGCCTGGCTGGCCATATTGACATGTTCTTTTTCCGGTGCTTTTATTTGTAATCTCTGGTTTCTGCTTATTGTTCGGGTGAATGTTGTTTCTTGTGCTGAGTCATTCTCTAGCCTGTGAAATATTTTTTCTTAGTAAAATACACTCTAGCATTTGCTTCTCACAGCTGACTGTATGTGCATTTGAGAAAGCACATTCTAGACTACCGGAAAAAACAAATGGAAACCTTGCGAATCAGCGAAAGCATAACTTTTACAAACGATGACGTCATAGATTACGTAATTGGGGCCCTCCAGTAAAAATTGACCCAGACCCCCTACCCTTTAATCCGGCTCTGGTTACCATATCTGAGAAGGCAAAATTCCTGACAGTCTCCATGGCTACTTTTCGCGACCACAAACAAGCGCTATACGCGGCATTTTTAGTATGTTCTTACAACCACCAATCCACAGCAAAACAGCACCACTATCACAGAAGAAAAATATCACAGAATTGCTACACAATAGTCCTAAAAGCGATACAATACAAAAAGGTATGTTTTCTCTCCCAATCCTGACTGTACATATTTTTCAGAGGATCTAATGATAAGATCCTCTGAACCTGTCAAAATTCCTGACATTAGAGCATTCTTTAAAACTATTTCCGGACACAAATTTTAAAACCGAAATTCTGGACATGTCCAGGAAATTCCAGACGTATGGCAACCCTATTCTAATAAAAATCGCGACTTTGGTTCAACTCTTTCAAGAACAAGCTATTGTTTGCCTTGGTTGTGCAGTTGTAAAAAGTTCAAAGTATTTCCATTTTGCCAGAAACTTTCAGCTGATTTAAACTATTGTCCGTAAATTTGTTTGTAAACGAGTCACCAGCATTTTTCTGCCACCAACTATCAAATCCGTTGTTTCGTGACAAATAGAGGATTTTTTTATTTTAGACGCTTTCAGTATTGCGTGTTTACAAAATCATGTTGTTTTCTCGGAACACAAGTCGCTAAAACGCACACCTAATAATAGAAATGACACATCAATTGACAAACTACTTTAAAAGCATGGACAGTCGGTCAAATCACTGTGTTTTAAACACGTTTTCTCAAGCAGAGTAAGAAATCAAGTTTAACATCAAACTCAGTGACTGTGAGCAGTGGTTTCAGCACAACACTGTTGCAAAGAGCATCGTTTGTGAGAAATTGTTTCCAATGCAACCAAGCTCCAAGTGAGTCTTTTGTGGTGTTAAGTAGCCAGCAACCAATAGCTTTCACCAAACCAAAACTAGTTGCAGCTACAACCGAAATACAGGCAACTACGTGGGAAATTCGCTTTCATTAATTTCCTCTGCTATTCGTTTGCTTTAAAACACATTTTTAATGCTGGAAAGTCTTGTCTTTTTGGTGTTGCATAAAACAGTGAATAAAGTTGTACCTCACCCGTTCAGTTTGTGGGTTTTGAAGCTCAATATTTCAGGATACCACTTGTAACTCTTTGCAACAGTATATTTGTTTGCCTTTATGTAAGGGTCGGAGCTCACCACAGTTTTCTCAGCCTTTTGTTCAGAAAACAACGTTTAAACCTTTTCTGAAATTTTCTCTTTATCTGACAAGTCAGCGTCAATAATGTTTTCATTGGGTTGTATTTGGTTTCCTTCATTAGCGCTCAATTTTTCTTGATCGTTTTTAGACCCAACTGAGCTGTCACTGCCAATCACAGAGCTTTGAAGGTTGGATTTTTCCTGAAAACAGAAAACACTGATAAATAACCTTTCTAAAACGTTAAAATGCCAATTATCTGCTTTGCAATCAGAAGCACAATCTGCTGGAAGCGCTGCAAACAAAAACCGCTATATTTGGCAATATCCCAAGGAAATACAAAGTAATGGCTTGTTGAAAGGTCGTATTTGACGATGGAACTCAAGCGTCATTACTATTTTACCTTTGTTTTAAAGGGAACATTGTCTTCTGGACCAAACCAATATAAGAAAATTTTCTCCAACAGCAATCATTCTGATTAATTTTTTTTCTTTTAAGTGAATGTTTGCACAAAGCGATTATGGTTTGAACAATTAAAGGTAACGACATTTCTGAGGCATCCTGCAATCATCTAGCATGTGTACTGCATAAGCGTAAATCAACAGTGTATTTTATGTTTTTTGCTGATTGTAGTGTACTGTGCTAACCGTGTCACAAACCTATGTTTAAAACACTTCGGGAATTTGATCTCCAACAAGAGATCTTTCACCAAAATCAGAAATTTTGAAAAATTGATCAAACTCTTCTTCAGATTCTGTGTATACGGAAGTTGCAACGGTTTTATTGTTTATATAAATATTTGTAATTGTACAATGGACTTCGCTTCAAATATTTGATAAGAAATCGATGCAAAAACCTGCAGCGCTTTGGACTTTGCTTGTGTGAAAAAAAGTGATATAAATCGGACAAACCACAAAATACCACTTGCCACAAACGCAATTGAATGGTAAATCAAAAGTTTTTTATGCATGGATCATTTATCTACAAATGCTTTTTCGTGACAAATACCCACCACCACATTAACATGACACATGATAAAACAAACAATATGTTGTTTAGCAATAAATTGATACTGATTTTTGTATGATCAACAGTTCATTGTGAAAAATTACCTGCGTTTTTCGTTGATCTAGGTTTTCAATCTTTTGTTTTTCTTTTTTTTCTCCCTGTAGTTGCTGGATGGTAATCAAGTCACCCTCGACTTGCTTCGTTTGGCGCCCTCTTTGAAAGGAAAGCAGTTTTATCTAGAAATCGACCGATATATCGGCCGATATTTGGGTTTTACCGATATATCGGTATCGGCCAAAACGGCCGATATTATCGGCCTCAATAGGAGTTGACAAAACGCTGATATATTCCTCACGCATCCAGACAACTTGGGCAAGAAAGCACAACGAAGCAAGTTGAGACATTTATCTTGCAGCAACTCTAGCAGGTGCGTTTTCATAAACAAACAGACAAGATTAACCATGGAGCGTGCGTCGGCCGTCACAACCGAAACAAAAGCATCATCGGGAAGTTTCGCAATGCTTGAAGCTACCACGTGCAGGTGTTGTGTACGAATAAACTCCCGTTATACTTCCGGAAGTTTTCGCAGCACGAAAAGTTTGACTGATACTTAAGGTGCAGAAGTCCAATCGATGCCTAGTTTAGCGCAGTTTAGTTTAAAAAAGCTTGCATGAAAAATGAATCGCGTTATGTTAAGCAACATTTATGGCGTTATGAATATGATTACAAATGCAATCGTTACTCATTAGTGACGACAACTGTCGTTATGAAGCAGTTTCAAGTAACATCTTAAAAGGATTCTACTTTTCTTAACTTGATGTATTAGGCTATAAGCGCGCTGGTTTATACTGAATGCAAGCTAAAACATCGTGTTCGTGGGTTAACTTAATCGACATTTTCCATGAGGCATGATAATGATAATTGTGATCTCACAATGCAAGCTGTTGCAAACGTGAAACCAGCGTTTGTGGATGTGGCACACAAGCTACGGGAGCGCTACTCAAACATTTCACAAATCCATTGAAGCGATGATTTGTCGTTCGGTTCGATAGCAGCGCTAGTCAGTGTTCATTGTTGCATCACAATTGCTGTTGTC